>OBUS01000888.1_pt1 | contig 10496 bp, 8 predicted proteins | sample 1475921 | NCBI WGS metagenome assembly OBUS01 (sample SAMEA2579948, study PRJEB22360) | human gut metagenome | reverse complement strand
TCAAGGGCGAGGACGGAAGCCGTGAGCAGGAAGTAGAAATCTACTACCGCTTCATTGGCAAAATCGACTGACCTTTCTTTTTTACCCAACAATATCTTTAATTAAGGGAAACGGGGGAATCCCTGCCGGATATCGAAAAGTGCAAAAGGCTTGCAGATGTCTTTGGCGTGACGGTGGATGACCTGATCAATTATGAAAAAAAGAATTCTCTTGGGTTGGAAGTCCCACCGAAAGGAAAACACATTTTTGGCATGGTAAAAGTAGGCGAGAAAGGTCAGATTGTGATTCCGGCAAAAGCCAGAAAAATATTTGACATCAGGCCCGGAGACAATCTCATTGTGTTAGGTGATGAGGGGCAGGGCATTGCGCTGATCAAGGAAAAAGGACTGCTTGATCTTCTGAAAGCCGCAAGGGAAGAACATTAAAAAACTTCCCACATATCGCAGGAAAACCGGATATGTGGGAAGTTTTTAATGTGTTTTGCGGTTGATATAATTGGTCTTATATTTGGAGTAAATAATTTTCTGGCTGCTGTAGAGTCCATAGTATCCGGAAAGCATGTAGCTGAATGCAACGGCAAGCAAAAAGTAAGGCATGCCGTCATAGCCGAACAACTCAAAGCTGATGAGCAGGGCAGTGATCGGGCAGTTTGTCACACCACAGAAAACTGCAGCCATGCCGACTGCCGTACAGAGGGTCGGTGAAAAGCCTGACAGGTTTCCAAACAGACAGCCAAATGCCGCTCCGGTAAAAAACGATGGAACAATCTCGCCACCTTTAAATCCGGCACCTAATGTTAAAGCAGTAAAGAGCATTTTCATAAAAAAGGCTTCCGGGCGGACCGTACCGTCAATACACTGTTCAATGATATTGATTCCCGTACCGTTATAATTCTGGTTGCCCACAAGCAGCGTTAAAATGAGTACGAAACATCCACCGGCGAAAATGCGCACATAAGGATTTTTGAAAAACTTCTTATAAAGGTGTTCTGACTGATGCAGCATGACACAGAAAATAATGCTGACACCGGCACATAGAATCGCAAGGACAGAGATTTTTACAGCACTTGTGATCTTAAAAGCAGGAATCTGGCCGATCAGGAACATTTCCTGTGAGACACCAAAGAATTCTGCAACAGCATGTGCGACCAGTGAGGAGATCACGCACGGGACTAACGCCGCATAATACATAACGCCGACACTGACAACTTCCATGGAAAAGACAGCCGCAGCCATCGGTGTTCCAAACAATGCAGAGAATGCGGCGCTCATGCCGCACATGATCATAATGTGTTTGTCTTTTTCATCAAAGCGGAACAGTTTTCCAAGACCGTTTCCGATACTTCCACCGAGCTGTAACGCAGCACCTTCACGTCCGGCAGAACCACCAAACAGGTGGGTGATGAGTGTGGAGATAAAAATCAGCGGAGCCATGCGAAGCGGCAGATCTTCATCGGAATGTATCGCAGATAATACAAGGTTGGTTCCGGTATCTTTTTCATCATGAAGCAGGCGGTAACATCCGACGATCAGGATACCACTCACCGGGAGCAGAAAAATAAGCCACGGGTTTTTGGTTCTGGTCAGTGTGACCACATACATGCCGAAATAGAAGAGTGTGCCAACACCCCCGACAAGCAGTCCGGAGACGATGGAGAAAAGCACCCATTTGGCAGAGGTTTTTATTCGTTTGAAATCATGTTGTAATTTATGACGGATCAGTTCTTTCATATGTTCTTTCCACTTTCCCTTTTGATCAGAATGAAACGGCAGTGCCCGGATTTCATTTCCATAATATTATAGTAGCATTTCAAAAAATCTTTTTCAATGTAAAACATCATTGCATTCTAATTTCATGAAATAAAAGCGGCAGGGCAGAAAGTAATACTTTGAGCAAATTTCCACCAGAAAAAAGAAAAATAAGAAAAAGCATCTTGCTGATATACAATTTGCACAAAAAACAAAAACAAAAATTATGAAATATAGAGAAGATAACGATTCAGTATTGCTTTTTTATGAAAAAAGAATATAATTCAATTATCAACTGAAAACGTTACCGAAAACAATACCGAAAATGTTACCGGGAACATTTCAGCGAAGTGGCAGAGTGCCAGAACAATCATTGCACAATACAGATGTGCAGAAAGTATACGGGAGGAAACGACATGAAGAGAAAAGTTTTATCAGTAATGCTTGCTACAGCAATGACAGCAACTTTATTTGCAGGATGCGGCAGTGATGCTTCCAATGCAGACAGTGCAAACAGTGCAGATGCAACAGCAAGTACAACAGAAGCAGGAGATGTGAAAACAGATGCAGCAGCATCAGGAAGTGGTTCCGTTTATTATCTGAACTTTAAACCGGAACAGGATCAGCAGTGGCAGGATCTGGCAGCAAAATACACAGCAGAGACCGGAACAGAGGTTACAGTTATCACGGCTGCAGATGGTACATATGAGCAGACATTAAAATCAGAGATGGCAAAATCAGAAGCACCAACCTTATTCCAGGTAAACGGACCTGTAGGACTTGCAAACTGGAAAGATTATTGCATGGATCTTTCAGGCAGTGAGTTATATTCACATCTGACAAGTGATGATTTTGTATTAAAAGATGGAAACGCAGTACAGGGTATCGCTTATGTTATCGAGACTTACGGTATCATTTACAATAAGACAATCTTAAATGACTACTGCACAATGGACAACGCAGTGATTTCTTCTGTTGATGAGATCAACAACTTTGCGACATTAAAAGCAGTTGCAGATGATATCCAGTCCAGATTAGATGAGATTAATGATAAGTTTGGATACGATCTTCAGGGAGCATTTACTTCCGCAGGTATGGATGGATCATCTGACTGGAGATTTAAAACTCATTTGGCAAATCTTCCAATTTACTATGAATACAAAGACAAAGGAATTAATTCTACAGATGCAATAGAAGGAACATACCTTGACAATTACAAACAGATCTGGGATTTATACATTACAGATTCCACCTGTGATCCGGGAATGCTCTCATCTAAGACAGGTGATGAAGCAGAATCTGAATTCGGTATGGAAGAGGCAGTATTCTACCAGAATGGTACATGGGAGTATGGTAACCTCACAAATGAAGAGAATGGTTATCTTGTAACCGCTGAAGACATGAGCATGATGCCAATCTATATTGGTGTTGAGGGAGAAGAGAATCAGGGACTCTGCACAGGTTCTGAGAACTACTGGTGTGTAAACAGCAAAGCTTCTGCAGAAGATCAGCAGGCAACACTTGATTTCCTGAACTGGGTTATCACATCTGACGCAGGACGTGAATCCATGGCTCATGAAATGGGATTTACAACACCATTTGATACATTCACAGGCGAATATGAAGCAGACAATGTATTTATCCAGGCTTCTAACCAGTACATCGCTGATGGTAAATACTCTGTAACATGGAACTTCTCTACTATTCCATCTGAGACATGGAAAGACGGTGTAGGTTCTGCATTATTAGAGTACGCACAGGGAACAGGTGACTGGGACGGCGTTGTCAGTGCATTCGTTGACGGATGGGCTACTGAGTATGCAGCAGCTGCAAACAAATAAAAAGTAATGATGAAGTAACATGGAAAGGGTGTGTGGCCTGCCACTCACCCTTTCAGATTATTAAGGTTTTATGAGAGGATGGAAATTATGGAGAAAGCAATCAAAAAATATTTTCCTGTTTTTGCACTCCCTACATTAGTGGCATTTACAATAGGTTTTATAGTTCCTTTTATTATGGGTATCTACTTATCATTCTGTGAATTTACAACCGTTACAGATGCAAAATTTGTAGGATTAAAAAATTATCTGCGCGTGTTCAGTGATCCGACATTTATGCATGCATTATGGTTCACTGCATTATTCACCATTGTATCAGTGCTGACGATTAATGTTTTTGCATTTGTAATTGCGATGCTTTTAACAAAGGGAATTAAAGGTACGAACTTCTTCCGTACAGTATTTTTTATGCCAAACCTTATTGGTGGTATCGTTTTAGGTTATATCTGGCAGATCCTGCTGAATGGAATCTTAGGTCATTTTGGAAGAACACTTACTTATTCTTCTTCCTATGGATTCTGGGGATTGATCATTTTAATGAACTGGCAGCAGGTCGGTTATATGATGATCATTTATATCGCCGGTATCCAGAATATTCCGGGCGAGCTGATCGAGGCGGCAAAAATGGACGGGGCGTCCAACTGGCAGTTATTGAAAAGTGTTACGATTCCAATGGTAATGCCATCCATCACGATCTGTACATTCTTAACACTGACGAACTCTTTCAAACTGTTCGATCAGAACCTGGCATTGACAGCAGGAGAGCCGTCCAATAATTCGCAGATGCTTGCGCTTAACATCTTTGAGACATTCTATGGAAGAACCGGTTGGGAAGGTGTCGGTCAGGCGAAAGCAGTTATCTTCTTTATTATAGTAGCAGTTATCGCACTGGCACAGAACAGACTGACCAGAACAAAGGAGGTACAGCAGTAATGGCAAAGAAAGTAAAAGAAAATAATGAGGTAAGTGCTGTAAGAAGATCAAAACACGGAGGAGTGCTGACCGTATTTTTCAGTCTGCTGACCGTTTTTTATCTGTATCCGATTTTTCTGGTGCTGATCAATTCCTTCAAGAAAAAAGGATTTATCACAAAAAATGCATTTGCACTGCCGGATGAGAGATCCTTTACCGGATTGTCAAATTTCATCCGGGGTATTGAAAAAACAAACTTTTTTCAGGCGTTTGGCTACTCGGTGCTCATCACCGTTGGCTCTGTTGCAGTGATCATCTTATGCACCTCCATGTGTGCATGGTATATTACAAGAGTACATAATAAAGTGAATGCAACCATTTATATGTTATGTCTGTTTTCCATGATCGTACCATTCCAGATGGTAATGTTCACCTTGTCAAAACTGGCAAATATGATGCATCTGAGCAACCCGGTCGGTATCATTTTAGTATACCTTGGATTCGGTGCAGGACTTGCGGTGTTTATGTTCTGCGGCTTTGTAAAAAGTATTCCGATCGAGATAGAAGAGGCGGCGATGATCGATGGATGTACTCCGATCCAGACATTCTTTCAGGTGGTATTTCCAATTATGAAACCAACGGCGATCACCGTTGCAATTTTACAGGCAATGTGGATCTGGAACGATTATTTACTTCCTTATCTGGTATTGGATATCAAAAAATACAAGACGATTCCAATCGTCATTCAGTACTTAAAAGGTGGTTATGGAGCAGTAGACTGGGGTACGATGATGGCAATGCTTGTACTTGCAATTGTTCCAATTGTAGTTTTCTATGTGGCTTGTCAGAAATATATTATTGAAGGAGTAGTTGCAGGAGCGGTCAAAGGCTGATATTACAGTAGAAGATTGTAAAAAATACATGTTTTACGAAAAAAAACGAAAAAACAGTAGACAGGAAAGAAAAATATGGTTACGATAAAGGATATAGCCAGGGAATCAGGATATTCCATCAGCACGGTTTCCAGAGTCCTGAATCATAGAAATGATGTCAGTCCCGATGCAAAGAAAAAAATCGAAGAAGTAGTTGAAAAATTTCATTTTGTTCCGAATAATAATGCGAAGCATTTGAAGCAGAGCAATACGAAAACAATTGTTGTATTAGTCAAAGGTATTTCCAATATGCTGTTCTCCAACATTGTGGAGGAGATCCAGCAGATGATCGGAAGGACCGACTATACACTGGTTGTTTCCTACATTGACGAGGACGACAATGAGGTGGAACAGGCATTACAGCTCTGCAGGGAGCGAAAGCCGTTAGGACTTCTGTTTTTAGGTGGTAACCCGGAATTTTTTAAACAGGGATTTGCAAAGGTGGATGTGCCGAGTGTGCTTGTGACAAACCGGGCAAATAATCTTCCATTTGAGAACCTTTCCAGTGTTGCAACAGATGATATTGCCGCAGGAAAGTGTGCTGTGGATGCTTTGCTTGAAGCAGGACATGACAAGATTGGTATTATCGGTGGTGATCCGGTAAAATCATACACCAGCCACCAGAGATATTTAGGATGTAAGGAAAGCTTTGCAGAACATGGTAAGGAAATGGATCTTGAAGTCTGCTATGAGAAAGCAAGATTCTCATTTGACAGTGCTTACCGGGCGATGAAACGTCTGGTGGAAAAGTATCCTGATCTGACAGCAGTATTTGCAATGTCAGATGTGATGGCTATCGGCGCGATCCGTGCGCTGCGCGATATGGATTATCGTGTACCGGAAGATATTTCTGTGATTGGTTTTGATGGCACCGTATTAGCAGAATATTATAATCCGAAACTCGCCACGATCAGACAGCAGTATCAGACACTTGCAGTGAGAAGTGTGGAGATACTGTTTGGGCAGATCGAACTGAAGAAAGAGCCGATTTATGAGGTGGTTCCGTTTGAGTTCGCAAGTGGGGAGAGTATAAAGAATTTGAAATAGGAGTTTTTGAACTCAAATAGGAGGAATTATTGTTATGAGAAGCAGCGGTGTTTTAATGCACATTTCATCCCTGCCATCCCCTTATGGAATTGGTACAATGGGAAAAGAGGCAAGAAAGTTCGTAGATTTTCTTGATAAATCAGGTCAGAAATACTGGCAGATCCTTCCAATCTGTCCGACCAGCTATGGTGATTCACCATATCAGTCATTTTCCAGTTTTGCAGGAAATCCTTATTTTATCGATCTTGAGATTTTATGCAGAGAAAAACTGTTAAAAAAAGCAGAGTGTGAATCTTTTCCATGGGGCAGCAATCCTCATTATGTAGACTATGGGGTTATGTACAATTCCCGCTATGCATTACTGAAAAAAGCCTATGTACGTTTCATGAAAAAACAGCCGGAGGATTTTGCATCTTTCTGTGAGAAAGAAGCAGAATGGCTCGAGGATTATGCACTGTTTATGGCATTAAAAGATGCCCATGGCGGAATTGCATGGTTTGAATGGGAAAAAGAATTAAAGACAAGAGAACAGAAAGCATTGTCAGAAGCAAAAGAAACTTATGCAGATGACATTCTGTTTTACAAAATGCTCCAGTATCTGTTCTTTAAACAGTGGTGGGCGTTGAAGGAATATGTAAATGAAAAAGGCATTGAGATCATCGGAGATGTTCCAATTTATGTTGCAGGAGATTCTGCGGATGTATGGGCTAATCCGGCTCAGTTCTACTTGGATGAGAACTTAGATCCAATCGATGTTGCAGGATGTCCGCCGGATGCATTCTCCGCAGATGGACAGCTTTGGGGAAATCCGCTGTTCCGCTGGGATGAGATGAAAAAAGACGGTTATAGCTGGTGGACAAAACGGATCAAAGCAATGTCAAAATTATATGATATTGTACGTATCGATCATTTCCGTGGATTTGATTCTTACTATGCGATTCCTGGAACAGACGACACGGCACGTAATGGTGAGTGGAGAGAGGGTCCTGGAATGGATCTGTTTCATGCATTGGAGAAGAAGCTTGGCAAGTTAAATATCATTGTGGAGGATCTTGGATTCCTGACACCTTCTGTATTGAAGCTTGTAAAAGATTCCGGTTTCCCGGGTATGAAAGTGGTACAGTTTGCATTTGATTCCAGAGAGGGAAGCGATTATTTGCCACATAACTACCCGACACACTGTGTTGTATACACAGGAACACACGACAATGATACGATCCTTGGCTGGATGAATACAGCACCGAAGGCAAGTGTAAAATTTGCAAAAGAGTACTTAAACCTCACAAAAGAGGAAGGTTATAACTGGGGCATGATGCGCGGTGCATGGGCTTCCGTCGGTGATCTCGCAATCGTTCCGATGCAGGATATCATCGGTGTCGGTTCTGAGGGACGTATGAATACGCCATCCACCTTAGGCGGCAACTGGGAGTGGAGAGCAACCGCAGACCAGATTGACAACAAACTTGCAAAACGCCTTTATAAATACATGCAAATGTACGGACGTGTAAGGAAAGATGTGAAGGAAGAAGCCAAAGAAGAAGCTAAAGAAGAAGCGTAGATAATAAAAAAGTAAATTGTAGAAAGAAAAGTCGCACAGACAACAGTGATTTCCTTTGTGAGCTCTGCGAGCAGGAACATCACAGTTGTCTGTGTGACTTTTCTTTTTGCCAAAAACTTGAATATCTACGCTTCCCAATGGCTTGTAAAAATGGAGAAAACCATCTATAATAAGTAGGCTGTGGTATATCCACGGAATACGTGAGAGAAGAAGGTTTTACATATGCTGATCGAGAAATTTTTAAAACAGGCAAAAGAAGAGATTATCATGGATACCGTGTTATCCGATGAGTTTATGGATAAAGTGCAGGACAATTTTGCACCGATCGAGAGTCTGATGGCATACTACCGGTGTGCAATCATGGAAGTGGAGACAAAGTTCAATGTTTTGAATGAGCAGTTTTCCCTGCAATATGACAGAAATTCGATCGAGTCCATTAAGGCGAGAGTGAAATCGTTTGACAGTATTTTAAAGAAAGTGAAGCGGAAACAGATTCCGTTTTCACTGGAATCCATAGAGGAAAATATCAACGATATCGCAGGAGTCCGCGTGATCTGTTCATTTCAGGAAGATATTTATATGCTGGCGGATTGTCTGCTGCAGCAGGACGATGTCAGACTGATCGAGCGGAAAGATTATATTAAAAACCCGAAGCCGGGTGGATACCGCAGTCTGCATCTGATTATCGAAGTGCCGATTTTCCTTGAAAAAGAAAAACGTCCGATGAAGGTAGAGGTCCAGCTCAGGACGATCGCAATGGATTTCTGGGCAAGTCTGGAGCATAAATTACGTTATAAGAAGAACATTCCGGAAAGCGAGGCAGAGTATCTGGCAAAAGAACTGGTGGAGTGTGCCGGCATCAGTGCATCCCTGGATCAGAGAATGGAAGCTATCCGTGACCGGATGGAAGCTGCACAGGAGAAGATATCATGACAACACAGGAAAAGAACGGGATCACAGAGGGAGTGATCTGGAAACAGCTGTTGATTTTCTTCTTTCCGATTCTGGTGGGAAGTTTTTTTCAGCAGTTATATAATACGGTGGATTCTGTCATTGTGGGACAGTTTGTCGGAAAAGAAGCACTGTCGAGTGTCGGCGGCTCTGCCGGGCAGATCATAAGCCTTGTGGTAGGTTTTTTCACAGGCGTGTCCACGGGAGCTACCGTTATTATCTCACAGTATTTTGGTGCCGGAAAAAAAGAGGAGATAGAAGAGTCTCTTCACACCGCTTACGCATTTGCACTTGTGGGAGGACTTGTGCTCGGAATTGCCGGGATCGTGTTTGCACCGCAGATGTTACGCTGGATGAACACACCGGAGGAACTGATCGCAGAATCGGTACTGTACGTGCGGGTGTATTTTTCAGGACTGATTTTTATTTTCATTTACAATATGGGTGCTGCGATTTTAAGGGCAGTCGGGGATTCGAAAAGACCATTATATTATCTGATCGTCTGCAGTGTGGTAAATATTATATTGGATCTTTTACTCATTCTGGTTATTCCATTAGGCGTTTTAGGTGCGGCCATTGCCACCCTGATCGCTCAGGCGGTCAGTGCTGTTTTGGTGACAGTTACACTGATGTACCGCACGGAGGGCATGAAACTGTGTCTCTCACAGATCCGCATGTACAAAAGAATGCTGCAGAGTATTTTAAAAATAGGTCTTCCGGCGGGATTTGAGGCAATCATGTACAGTATTTCGAATATTATCGTGCAGGTGTCCATCAATAATTTTGGCGTGGACACGATGGCGGCATGGACGGCTTATTCCAAAATTGATTTTATTTTCTGGATGATCAACAGCGCATTCGGAATCTCTGTTATGACATTTGTAGGACAAAACTATGGAGCAGGGAAATGGGACCGCATCCGGAGAGGTACAAAAATCTGTCTTGGCATGGCACTGATATCGGCGGTTTCTGTGAGTATCATCTTAATGTCTGCAGAGAGATTTCTGTTTGGAATCTTTGTCAATGATGCGGGCGTGGTAGAGATCGGTATCCGCATGATGAATGTGATCGCACCGGCGTACTTATTATTTGCCTTTATCGAAGTGTTTTCCGGGGCACTGCGTGCACAGGGAGCAGTGGTAGTCTCCACGCTGATCACGATGGTTGGCATCTGTGTGCTCCGTATGATCTGGGTGACACTTGTGGCAGCTCACGGAACCTTAGAGCAGGTCATCATCTGCTATCCGATCACATGGGCGGCAGGTGCGCTTGCGATGAGCATCTATTACATTTACAAGCAGAGAAAAATATTTCAGGCAAGATAGCCACTAAAATACGTGAATATATAAGAGAAACCTATTTATTATTTATTTTGATAATGAACAGGTTTCTTTTCTCATTTATTGCGAAACTCATAAAATGTAAATTAAATTGTGAAAAATCGACAAAAGCTTGAGAAAACACTGGGGAGCGGTCGGTTCTTAGAAGGCAGGTGCGACAATAGTCGTGA
>OBUS01000867.1_pt1 | contig 10812 bp, 9 predicted proteins | sample 1475921 | NCBI WGS metagenome assembly OBUS01 (sample SAMEA2579948, study PRJEB22360) | human gut metagenome | reverse complement strand
GTACCGTTACCAGCGACACGTAGCGGAAGCGTGTTTTCGAAAATTTTGTTAATTTTTCACAATGTGAAGTAGATTATGATGAGTTTCGCAAATATCTGTTAAACGATAGAACAACAAAGGAGAGAAAAAGCATGAAAAAATTTGATGACGATCTTGAGTTTGAATCATTGAATGACGAACCACGGGATACCCGCTTTATATTACCAATTATCGTTGTGGCGGTTTTGCTTGTCATTGTGATCGTGGCATTGGTTTTATTAGGAAAAAATAAAGACACAAGTGCTGACTTAATGTCTACAGAGCAGAGTGAGACAACAGAGACAGAAACACAGACCACCGAAGTAATTGGGAATATTGCCACAACCGAGAGCACTGAAGAAGTGGAGGCAGACGATCCACAGAATGGCAATATGGGAACTGACACGGGAGCGAGCGTTGATGTGACGGCACTGTTATCGGCAGGAAATGTGGCAGAGTCCGGCGAGACAACGTTTGGTATAGATGTGGCCAGATATCAGGGAACCATCGACTGGAGTCAGGTGGCGGCTTCCGGGGTACAGTTTGCCATGATACGTGTCGGATATCGCACGCAGAAGACTGGCGAGATCGTTGCGGATACCAATGCAAAATACAACATGCAGGAAGCGCAGGCAAACGGGATAAAAATAGGGGTATACTTCTTTTCAACAGCAGTGACGGAAGACGAAGCTGTACAGGAAGCGGACTGGGTGGCAGATTATATTTCCCAGTATCAGATCACCTATCCGGTTGCATTTAACTGTGAAGGGTTTGAAAATGCAGACAGCAGACAGTACGCTATGACACAGTCGGAGAGAACGGACATGGCAATTGCATTTTTAAATGAAATCTATAACCGAGGCTATACGCCAATGTTTTATGCGGCAAAAAATGAGATGCTTGGCGATGCAAAATGGGATACTTCAAGAATTGAAAAAACTTATAAAATCTGGGTGTCTCAATATCCATCTGTACCGTATCCACAGACCGCACAGTCCGATTACACTGGAACACATGCAATGTGGCAGTACACCAATCAGGGAACGGTAGCCGGAATCAGTAAGCCGGTCGATGTCGATATTGCCTATTTCGGTTATGCAGGAACCGCAGATGCGAAAAGTGATGTGACACCGGAAACAGTCGGTGCAGATGCGGAGGCGTTGATGAATTTCTCTGATGTAAATGAGACGGTTACAGCAAAACAGTCCACAAATCTCAGAAACATTCCAAGTCAGGGTTCTGATGCAACAGTTGTGGCAACCTTGCAGAATGGTGAGACAGCGACAAGAACCGGCGTGAGCAGCAGTGGATGGTCGCGGGTAAGCTACAATGGACAGACTTTGTATGCAGTGTCCAGCTATCTGACGACAGATCTTGGGTATACAGCACCAGCAGCCAATACGGCTGCAGAGACAACAACAACGGACGGCTCAGGCTCAGGAGATGGATTGAAAACAAAATTTACTGCATGCAATGATGTGGTGACAGCGAAGATCGAAGTGAATTTAAGAACACTTCCGAGTGTCACAAACCCGGATGCAGCAGTTGTTGCGGTTTTAAAAAATGGCGAGACCGTGACGAGAACCGGAATCAATACAGACTATGGATGGTCAAGAGTTGACTATAATGGACAGACATTATATTGTGTATCGAGTTATTTGACAAGTGCACAGTAAAAAAGAAGCTGATGCATTCAGACGGAAAAGATGAAACGTCTGAAGGTATCAGCTTTCTTTCTATTATGCAGATTAAATTAATTTTTTTCGCTTTGCCGGACGCTGTTTCTTTACAGGAGGTGTCACCTCATTTCTGGCAGCAATGGATACGGCTGAAACTGGTGACGCAGGCGGGACAGGTTTGTCCATAACTGGCTGTTTTGTGGGCAGAACGGCAGATGCTGCATTCCTGCGCTGGTTTATTTTTTCTTTTTGCGCACGGAAGCGGTCAGCGGTCGCCTTAATATATGGATCTGCAACAAACTGCTTAAGCGTATCGCTGTCGATGGCGATACGGTTGTCCATTGTCTTCATAATATCTACAATCTGTAACTGATCCGAGGTTTCCGGATTGCTCAGATCATAAATCTGGTTATCCTTGAAATTCAGGATCATAGGATGCAGAAAATCAGCCGGATTGTCAGCAAGCACCAGACCTTTTTCTCCGTTTGCAAAATCGAGACATGCACCTGTAGGAAGAATCTGGATGCTGTCCGCCAGAGCGGCAATCACAGAACGGTTATATTCTGAGATGTGGCTGTAAAAAAATGTCATGGCAGCCAGCTCTGACATTGGTGCATGGTTAATGTTCATGGCAGTCAGGCGGTCAAATTTGTCCGCAGCCTTCAATATATCGATCAGAAGCTGAACCGGTGGTTTTGGAAGTCTTGGGCTGATCGTTGCATGATCTTCAAATATAATGTTCTGGATGATCTCAAGACTTGTGTCATTTAAGCCGAGTTCTGCAAAATGCGGACGGATGATCTCATACCCATGTTCTGATTTTAACTGGATGAGATCCCGGTCGGAAGCAGAGAGATCTTCATTCTTATCTAAAATACTCTTTGGAACGGAGAGATAACCAAAATCATATAATAAAGAAGCTGCGATCAGCGACTGGGAGTCTTCCGGCTCAATATGCATCTCATTTGCGATCATCGCAGAGAGGATCGCAACACTGATCGAATGCTTGTATACAAAATCGGCAGAACTTCTGAGGTTCTGTGTGAAATTAAGTTTGTGGTCTAATGCACCATAATGTGTGTATATATTCTGTACGAGTTCCGTGATTGCCGGAATATTTTTCTGTGCGAGAAGCTTGTCCATGCAGTCTTTCAATTTGAACATATAGATAGTCTGGAACTGCTCAAATTCAAGGTCTTCTTTGGAAAGAGGAGGAACAGGCTCCGCCGGTTCCAGAATAAAAATGCCAATCAGACCGAAATTATCAATACTGTTTATACTCTGAAGAGTTAATTTTGTGTTGCGCTCATACAATAACACCCCCATTTTATTGTAAATGGGTTTTGCCAGCCGCATTCCCGGCTTTAAATCCTGTGATCTTACAAACTGCATATATCCCTATACCTTTCCTGATGCAAATATGATAAAATAAAAACAAGCTGATACATACCAAATATAGCATATTGAAAGGTTAAATACAATCTGCTATCATGGTGCTTGAAAGAAATTTTTTAGGAGCAGATGCAGGAATATTTCGACAGAATGAGGTACTTATGAAAAAAATCCCCTTAAAAAGAATATTTGCAGCGGCAGCATTAGTGTGCTGTCTTACCGTGACAACAGCTTATGCAGATGTCACGCAGGAAGATATTGACAATGCAAAAAATCAGATCAACAATCTGAAAAACCAGCAGAAAGATGCACAGGATGCGGTCGATGATATCAATGGAAAAAAAGGCCAGCTAGAGAGCGACCTGAACAATTTAAATGGACAGATGACCAACATTGTTTCGTCCATGAATGCCCTTGAGTCACAGATCAATGATAAGAAAAAAGAACTGTCAGATCTTGAGGATGAGATCGATCAGACGCAGGATAATCTGGAAGCTGCAAAGCAGCAGTCAGCCAGCCAGTATGAGGATATGAAGATACGTATCCGCTATATGTATGAAAATGGAAATACACCGATGCTTGAGATGCTGTTATCGGCATCATCCTTTTCTGATTTTCTGAACCGGACGGAGTATATTTCGGAGATCAATTCGTATGACAGACAGAAATTAGAGGAGTTTATCCAGGTGCAGGAACAGATTGCGGCAGAGGAAGCTTCTCTTGAAGAACAGAAGAAGGATCTCGAGAGTGAGCAGCAGGAACTGCTCGCCATGCAGGATGACATGAAGGTAAAACAGAATTCTGTAAACAGCCTTATCAGTTCAACACAGGCAAATATCAGCCAGACCAATTCTGAATTGAGCAGCGCCCAGGGAAAAGTCAATGATATCAACAGTCAGATCGCACGGATGGAAGAACTGGAAAAACAGTTAGAGATCCAGAAGGCAAAAGAAGACGCTGCGAGAATGGCGGAGATCAAGCGCCAGGAGGCTGAGAACAACGGCGAATTTTCTTATGTCCCAAGTGACAGTGATCTTTACCTGTTAGGTGCGATCATCCAGTGTGAGGCAGACGGTGAACCATATGAGGGAAAGCTTGCAGTCGGAAGTGTTGTCATGAACCGTGTGCGAAGCTCTTATTTCCCGAATACCGTATCCGGTGTGATTTATCAGAGCGGACAGTTTTCTCCGGTAGCCAGTGGACGATATGCGCTCCGCCTCGAGCAAGGAGTCAATAATACCTGTATGCAGGCGGCACAGGAGGTGCTTAACGGGAACATCACAAACAGCTGTCTCTATTTCAGAACTGTGATCGACGGATTGGAAGGAACGATCATCGGACATCACATATTCTACTAATACGACTGTCAATGCGCAAATTACATAAAAATCATTTTTGAAACCAAATGGAAAAAGAGACGTTTTTGTGAGAAATATACAAAAAACGTCTCTTTTTTGTGGAATTGAGTGAAAGCGCATGATAATTTTTTAACGAAAAACAGTATATAAAATAGGTAAAAACCAAATTTAAATACTGAAAAAAGTGTGAAAAAAAAAGAAAGCTATTGCATTTGAAAATAAAATATGGTAGCATGAGAAAGTACTGAAAAGCCAATAAAAAAGCCGAATACATAAAAACGTAGAAAATCAGGAAAAAGAAAATTTAAATTTAAAAGAAGAGATTTTAGATTTATTTTTTTTACTAAAAGATTGTTAAAAAAATAACAACGTTTTTCGGCAGATTTATTATGAAGGAAACAAAATATACTGCATATTATGAGCGGTGTTTTGTACCACAAAACCGAAGGGAGAATTCAAAATGGCAAGAAAAGTAGTTTTAGCAGGCGCATGCCGTACAGCAATTGGTAAAATGGGTGGAGCATTAAGCAATACTCCAGCAGCAGACTTAGGTGCAATTGTTATCAAAGAAGCATTAAGAAGAGCAGGTGTTAAACCAGAGATGGTTGACGAAGTTAAAATGGGTTGTGTAATCCAGGCAGCTCAGGGACAGAACATTGCACGTCAGGCTTCTATCAAAGCAGGACTCCCAATCGAAGTTCCAGCAATCACGATCAACGTTGTATGTGGTTCTGGTTTGAAATGTGTCAATGATGCAGCTACCATGATCATGGCAGGAGAAGCTGATATCGTTGTTGCAGGTGGTATGGAAAATATGTCAATGGCACCATATGCTATGACAAAAGCCCGTTTCGGATATCGTATGAACAATGCAACAATCATCGATACAATGGTTAACGATGCATTAACAGATGCATTCAATCATTATCATATGATGATCACAGCAGAGAACGTATGTGATAAATATGGAATCACAAGAGAAGAATTAGACGAGTTCTCAGCAAACAGCCAGCAGAAATGTGAAAAAGCGATCGCTGAAGGTAAATTTGCAGATGAGATCGTTCCGGTTCCGGTTAAAGTGAAAAAAGAGATTGTAGATTTCGTGACAGATGAAGGACCTCGTGCAGGTACAACAGCAGAGTCTTTAGCAAAATTAAAATGCTGCTCTGGCAAAGAGGGTGGACTTGTTACAGCAGGTAACGCTTCCGGTATTAATGATGGTGCAGCAGCAATCGTTGTTATGAGCGAAGAGAAAGCAAAAGAACTTGGTGTTACACCAATGGCTACATGGGTAGCCGGAGCACTTGGCGGTGTTGAACCAGAAATCATGGGTGTTGGACCTGTTGCTTCCACTAAGAAAGTATTAGCTAAGACAGGACTTACAATTGATGATATGGATCTGATCGAAGCAAACGAAGCTTTCGCAGCTCAGTCTATCGCAGTTGCAAGAGATTTACATTTCGATATGTCCAAAGTTAACGTTAATGGTGGTGCAATCGCACTTGGACATCCAGTAGGAGCTTCCGGATGCCGTATCCTTGTAACATTATTGCATGAGATGCAGAAGAGAGATTCCCACAGAGGTCTTGCTACATTATGTATCGGTGGCGGAATGGGATGCTCTACAATCGTTGAGAGATAATTAATTCAGATAAAACTGTCCGGAAAGCGGGTGACTGCTTTTCCGGGCGTTTCCATTACATATTAAAAATTCAGAATAAATTCAGGAGGTACTAACATGAAAGTTGGTGTTATTGGTGCAGGAACCATGGGACAGGGTATTGCAAAAGCATTTGCCCAGGTAGAAGGATATGAGGTAGCTCTCTGCGATATTAAGCAGGAATGGGCTGACGGCGGAAAAGCCAAAATCCAGAAAGGTTATGCAAGACTTGTAGAAAAAGGAAAAATGACACAGGAAGCTGTTGATGCTATCCTTGCTAAAATCACTCCAGGATTAAAAGAAGACCTTTGCGCAGACTGCGATCTGATCGTAGAAGCAGCATTCGAAGATATGGGAGTAAAGAAAACAACATTCCAGGAATTAGATAAGATCGCAAAACCAGAGTGTATCTTTGCTTCAAATACATCAAGCCTTTCCATCACAGAGATCGGAAATGGTCTTACACGTCCAATGGTTGGTATGCATTTCTTCAACCCTGCAGACCGTATGAAATTAATCGAAGTTATCGCTGGTGTAAATACACCGGATGAGACTGTTGAAGCTATTAAGAAAATCTCTGTTGAGATCGGAAAAACACCTGTACAGGTAAATGAAGCAGCAGGATTCGTTGTAAACCGTATTTTAATTCCAATGATCAACGAAGCAGCATTCATCAAAATGGAAGGTGTATCTGATATCGCAGGTATCGATGCAGCTATGAAACTTGGCGCAAACCATCCAATGGGACCATTAGAGTTAGGAGATTTCATCGGTCTTGATATCTGCCTTGCTATTATGGATGTTCTTTACAAAGAGACTGGCGACAGCAAATACCGTGCATGCCCATTGATCCGCAAAATGGTTCGTGGTGGTAACCTTGGTGCTAAGAGCGGAAAAGGATTCTATGTATACAATGCTGACCGCACAAAAACACCAGTTGACGCTCAGTAATTAACAGATATTAAGGTTTAGGAGGATTTGAAATCATGGATTTCACTTTAGACAAGAAACATGAAATGGCGCGTTCTCTGTTCAGAGAATTCGCTGAAAACGAAGTAAAACCTCTTGCACAGGAAACTGATGAGACAGAACAGTTCCCGGCAGAGACAGTTAAGAAAATGGCAAAATATGGATTCATGGGAATCCCGGTACCAAAGGAGTACGGCGGACAGGGATGTGATCCATTAACATATGTTATGTGTGTAGAAGAGTTATCAAAAGTTTGCGCTACAACAGGTGTTGTTGTTTCCGCACATACTTCTCTCTGCATCGATCCAATTATGACTTACGGTACAGAAGAACAGAAACAGAAATATGTCAGACCACTTGCTACAGGCGAGAAACTTGGTGCTTTCGCATTGACAGAACCAGGTGCTGGTACAGATGCTCAGGGTGCTCAGACAAAAGCTGTTTTAGACGGTGACGAATGGGTATTAAACGGATCAAAATGCTTCATTACCAATGGTAAAGTTGCAGATGTTTATATTGTAATCGCTATCACAAGCATTACAGAGGACAAGAGAGGAAGAAAGAAAAAGAACTTCTCCGCATTTATCGTAGAAAAAGGTGCTCCAGGATTCTCCTTCGGAACAAAAGAGAAGAAGATGGGTATCCGTGGATCTTCTACCTATGAGTTAATTTTTGAAGACTGCAGAATTCCAAAGGATGCGTTACTTGGACCTGAAGGAAAAGGATTCCCAATCGCTATGCATACATTAGATGGTGGACGTATTGGTATCGCTTCCCAGGCACTTGGTATTGCAGAAGGTGCATTAGAGCGCGCAATCGCTTATACAAAAGAAAGAAAACAGTTTGGTCGTTCTATCGCACAGCAGCAGAATACACAGTTCAAGTTAGCTGATATGGCAACAAGAATTGAAGCCGCTCAGATGTTAGTTTATAAAGCAGCAATGGCAAAAGCAAACCAGAAAGTTTACTCTGTAGAAGCTGCAAAAGCAAAATTATTCGCAGCAGAGACAGCAATGGCTGTTACAACAGAAGTTGTTCAGTTATTCGGTGGATATGGATACATCAGAGAGTACGATGTAGAGCGTATGATGCGTGATGCTAAGATCACAGAGATCTATGAGGGAACAAGCGAAGTACAGCGCATGGTTATCTCAGGTGCATTGCTTAAATAGACGTGATCTAGCGGATTGAAAATGGATGGAAGAAATATAGAATCACGCTTGCGAGAATGAAATATTTCTGACAGACATTTGAGAGCGCAACGCGCACGAGAAACACGAAGTGTTTCGAGTAATCCGCGATTAATGAAAATATAATAACATAAGGAGTGGAAAATACATGAATATCGTAGTATGTATTAAACAGGTTCCTGATACAAAGGGTGGAGTAAAATTCAATCCAGATGGAACACTTGATAGAGCAGCAATGCTTGCTATCATGAACCCAGATGACAAAGCAGGTCTTGAAGCAGCATTAAGAATCAAAGATGAGACAGGAGCAAAAGTTACAGTTCTTACCATGGGACTTCCAAAGGCTGATGCAGTTCTTCGTGAAGCAATGGCAATGGGAGCAGATGATGCAATCCTTGTAACAGACAGAGTATTAGGTGGAGCAGATACATGGGCAACATCTACTACAATCGCTGGTGCTCTTCGTAACTTAGATTACGATCTTATCATCACAGGACGTCAGGCTATCGATGGAGATACCGCACAGGTAGGACCACAGATCGCTGAGCATCTTGGTTTACCAGTTATCTCTTACGCAGCAGACATCAAAGTTGATGGAGATTCTGTTATCGTTAAGAGACAGTATGAAGACAGATATCACGAATTAAAAGCAAAAATGCCTTGCTTAGTGACAGCACTTTCTGAATTAAATCAGCCACGTTACATGACACCAGGTGGAATCTTTGATGCATGTGACAAAGAAGTGACTGTTTGGGGAAGAGCAGACTTAAAGGATGTTGATGATTCTGACCTTGGATTAAAAGGATCACCAACAAAGATTGCAAAAGCATCTGATAAAGTAGCAAAAGGAGCTGGTGAGAAAGTAAATCTTGATCCAGCAGAATCCGTAGCATACTTGATCGGTAAATTCAAAGAGAAACACATTATCTAAAAAAATAAGGAAAAGTGGTGAATAAGATGTCATTAGAAGAATATAAGGGAGTATTTGTCTTTGCACAGCAGGTAGATAACGTATTAGACGGTGTTGCATTTGAATTGCTTGGCAAAGGTAAAGATTTAGCAAAAGACTTAAATACAGAAGTTACAGCAGTATTGATCGGCTCTGGCGTCAAAGGATTAGCAGATCAGTTAGCAGAGTATGGTGCAGACCGTGTTATCGTTGTAGACGATCCTGAATTAAAAGAATACAGAACAGAGCCATATGCACATGCACTGGCATCTGTAATCAATGAGTACAAACCAGAGATCATGTTAGTTGGTGCAACAGCTATCGGACGTGATCTTGGTCCTACTGTATCAGCAAGAGTTAAAACAGGTCTTACAGCAGACTGTACTTCTCTTGAAATCGGAGATTTCCCATTGGTTGCTGCTCCAGGAAAAGAATCTGAGCAGAAACACAATCAGTTGTTAATGACTCGTCCAGCATTTGGTGGTAACACAATCGCTACAATCGCTTGCCCGGATAACCGCCCACAGATGGCAACCGTTCGTCCAGGTGTTATGCAGAAGATTGCTCCAATCGCTGGTGCAAAAGCAAACGTTGTTGAATTCAATCCAGGATTCACACCTAACAACAGATATGTTGAAATCCTCAATGTTGTAAAAGCTGTAAAATCTACAGCAAATATCATGGAAGCTAAGATTTTGGTATCTGGTGGACGTGGAGTAGGTTCCAAAGAGAACTTCAAACTGTTAGAGGACTTAGCAGAAGTTCTTGGCGGTACTGTAAGCTGCTCCCGTGCTGTTGTAGAGAATGGCTGGTTACCAGTAGATCTTCAGGTTGGACAGACAGGTAAAACAGTTCGTCCACAGATTTACTTCGCAATCGGTATTTCCGGAGCAATCCAGCACGTAGCAGGTATGGAAGATTCTGATCTTATCATTGCAATCAACAAAGATGAAGATGCACCGATCTTCGATGTAGCTGATTATGGTCTTGTTGGAGACTTAAATAAAATCGTTCCGGCATTGACAGTAGCTTTAAAGACTGAACTTGGTAAATAAACCGGAGTTTAACTGGCGTAGTGTCGCAGATTCTGTGGTGCGGTTATAGGTTGTGAAGGGCAGATATAAGCGTCCTCTCACAAGTCAGAAATTTATAGGTTTATGAAAAGAAAAACGGTATAAACGAAATATTATGTTTCTGTTCGCTGGACATTCCGATAAGCCTCTAAAGAGTCTTATCTCCATAGCTCACAAAGAAAATAATATTTGTTTATATCGTTTTTCTTTTATTTACGCTGTGAATGACTTGTGAAAGGACGCTTATACATGCCCATTTACGCTATGAAGCGCACCACAGAATCTGCAATTTCCCATATCCTTTGGCGTTATTATCCCATTGAATATCGTCTAAGTCGAAATGAGAAATATTATATTTCTTTGAAAGTGCATTTGCTAGATAGGTTTTTCCTGAACCACTGCAGCCAATAATATGTATTTTCATAAGTCAGTATCCTCCACACACTGGAATTTGAATCTATCGAAATCTTAAAGTGTACCCTTTGTCAAGGACACTATGACTTTTCCTTTTCAGATTTCTATTT
>OBUS01000864.1_pt1 | contig 10838 bp, 12 predicted proteins | sample 1475921 | NCBI WGS metagenome assembly OBUS01 (sample SAMEA2579948, study PRJEB22360) | human gut metagenome | reverse complement strand
GAAACGCTGGTAGAAAGAATAAGGTATCAGGGATAGCAAGTATTGCTGGGATATCTCAGTATCATAGTGGCGATAACAAGTACAGCTATTGCAATTTACTTTGGGGAATGGATAAAATCAGTTGTTCCTATAGATCTCATTATGTTGTTGCTACTGGTACATATGGTTTATATCGGAATCAGATGTTATGTGAAAGAACGGGGACATTATTAGGGAATAAATAGGATATTGAGAAAACGATGATGTAAACTGTCGTTTTCTCAATTTTTTATATGTTTAAAATACAGCTTGATGAACTTGTCTGTATTCTCTTGGGCTACAAAGATAAAATTCTTTGAATTTTTTTGTATAGTATGCGGGCGAATCAAAACCACATTCCTCTGCCACAATAGAAATGTTTTTATCCGGGTATTCCGTTAGTACAGATGCACTTCGGATCAATCTGTATTTTAACAGATATTGGATAGGAGATTCTCCTGTGATTTTTTTGAAACAACGAAGGGTTTCTCTTTCACTGATATTTACAATTTCAGCAATATTAGAAAGAGTAATATTTTCCGGATAATGTTGTTCTATAAAAGATAAGATTGCAGCTACACGAACAGAATTTATATTTTGATGAATACAAGACTCGGTTTGTTTATACCAAAACATAAATCCCAAAAAAGAGACATCTGGACAGCGGATACATTGATGTATGCGCTTAGTGTCTGTGAAGATGAACGATTAAAGCTTGCAAGATAGGCAGAAACCCCGATCATTAACACGGTGAAAAAAGCCTCGTTCATAAATTTCAGACTATCATACTTCGCCATTTGCAGGTGATGCTTCATTTCTTTGGTTCTTAAAAATTCGGATTTACTGTCAAATCGTATTTGCTCTGTTTGAATACTGTCTGTCATTCTAAAAGAGCGACAATCGCCAGGTTTCTAGCTTTTTTTTCTGTTTTTGTAGCAGTATCTTCTACCAGAATCCGGCGAAGGATTTTCAGCAGCTCATTGAATACGGTAACAATTAAAATCAGAAGCAATACGGGGATTACCTTTATAAATTGAATAGAGGTCTGCGATAAAATATCGTCTGTGAGCCAACCGATTGCTTTCGGTGTAAATTGGGTAAGCGCAGAAGAACCTGTCATGATAAATAGAATCAGGATAAAGTTTCTTTTTTGCTTTGGATCTAACAACAAATATAAGTTTTTGATGGTCTTTCGAAATCGTGTAGATGTATTCATAATAGGCTCATTTCTATCATTATTTATTGAAAATATAGCTCTTTGATTTTTTTAACCGGCATCTCTTGTCCGGTCCAGATTTTAAAGGCCTCTGCACCCTGATAGAGCAGCATATAGAGTCCGTTAAAGGTCGGGCATCCGGCTTCTCTGGCAAGACGCAGCAGCTTCGTTTCTTTTGGGTTGTAGATCACATCAGAAACGATAAGATCTTTGTGGAAAAACGATGGATCTGTGATGATGGAGGAATCTGTATTCGGAGCCATCCCAACAGAAGTTCCATTGGTCAGAATATAGCTGTCTGCAATCTCTCTTCGAAGGATGGAATCGTCTTCAAAATCAAACAGCTGTACCTTACAGTTTGTCCGTTCATTTAATGTCTGAACAATCTGCTCGGCACGGGCATAAAACTGGTCATGGATGCTGAACACAGAGATTTCTGCCAATCCATCCAAAGCCGCCTGAACCAGAATAGAAGTGGCAGCGCCGCCTGCACCAAGAAGCGTCATCTTTTTTCCGGTCAGATCATAACCGGCGTCTTTTGCTGCAAGCATATATCCGGTTCCATCGGTTGTGTGCCCGGTCAAAATCCCATGATCATTTACGACGGTATTGACTGCACCGGAAATTTCAGCAGCAGGGGAGAGTTTGTCACAAAGTTCGCACATTTTATTTTTGTCAGGCATGGTCAGATTGAAACCACGTACATTCATGGCACGAAGTCCCTCTACGGCAGCAGAAAGTTTTTCTGTTCCCACATCAAATGCAAGGTAGACGTAATCCAGTCCGAGATGCTCAAAAGAAGTGTTGTGCATCATAGGAGAGATACTGTGTGCAACCGGGCTTCCAAGAAGTCCGGTGAGTCCTGTACGTCCGGTAATCTGTTTCATAAGCGGTTTCCTCCTGTTTTAGATTTCATCTGCGTGATCAAAAAATGTAAGATCCGCAGGATATACATAACTCTCACCAATCTGATGCAGAAGCACCAGGTTCAGATGATTGTTCAGATTTTTCTTGTCCAGTGAAATAGCATCTGTGAGCACATGCATTGGCAGATTGCAGGCATCTGGAAGTCCGTAGGACTTTAAGAGCCGCTGAATTTCCATTGCAGTACCCGGTTGGCATAAATTTTTTTCTTCAGCGATCTTAGTGATCTGATACATACCGATCCCCACTGCTTCTCCATGGCTTTCCCGCTCATAGTGAAAATGTTGTTCGATCGTATGGGCAAGTGTGTGGCCGAAATTTAAAAGCATCCGTTCCCCGGTATCGAACTGATCCTGTTCCACCACCTGGCGCTTGATGTCTACACAGCGATAAATGATATCTGCCAGAATATCCTGCAGATTGTCGAAAGAGCCACGAGTTTTTAAGGTTTCAAACAGAGCGGCATCTTTGATGCAGCCATATTTGATGACTTCTCCCATTCCGTCCATAATAAAATGAGAAGGAAGTGTGTGTAGAACCTGAGGGTCGATCAGAACCAGTTTTGGATGATAAAATGCACCCACCAGATTCTTTCCCTGTGGAAGATCTACAGCAACTTTTCCGCCTACAGAAGAATCCACCTGAGCTAGCAGAGAGGTGGGAATCTGAACAAGCCGGATCCCTCTCAAATAGCTTGCCGCAGCAAATCCTGCCAAATCTCCGATGACACCGCCTCCAAGTGCAATGATCAGATCACTGCGGGAAAATTTTTGCTTAAGCAGTGCATTATAAAGTGTGGGAAGGGTCCCGAATGCCTTTGTTGGTTCTCCGTGAGGAAGAACCAGTTCATGGACTTCATAATCGTAAAGCGAAGTTTTCAATTGTTCTCCGTACAGTGGAAAGACATTGTCATCAGAGATGATCATGATCTTTTTTCCGGAAAAGCAGGAGGAAATATAAGCCCCCGCATTGTTCAGAATGTTGTTTTCAATATAAATGGGATAGCTGTTTTCCCCTAAATTTACTGTCAGTTTCAAAAAAATCCCTCCTGTTTTGTCAGATTATACCTGTTTTCCGACAACCTGTGCGATCTGCCGGATCTGAGTCAGAAGATTTGTATATTTTTCCGGTTTTAAGGACTGGGCGCCGTCGCAGAGTGCACATTCCGGATCATTGTGTACTTCGATCATCAATCCGTCAGCGCCTGCAGCAACAGAAGCTTTTGCCATTGGTTCTACCAGCCACCATTTTCCGCCAGCGTGGCTCGGATCGATAATGACGGGAAGATGTGTTTTTTTGTTCAGAACCGGAATGCTCTGCAGATCCAGAGTATTTCTGGTGTATGTTTCAAAGGTGCGGATTCCGCGTTCACAGAGGATGACATTTTCATTTCCGGCGGCCATGATGTATTCTGCAGACATGACCCATTCTTCATAGGTGGCATTCAATCCACGCTTTAAAAGAATCGGGCGGTCCAGCTGCCCTAATTGCTTGAGCAGGTCGAAATTCTGCATGTTGCGCGCACCAATCTGAATCAGGTCTACCTTTTCGTTGAAGATGTCCAGATGATCTGGCGACATCAGTTCTGTTACAATTGGAAGTCCGGTTTCTTCGCGAACTGCACAGAGAATTTCCAGACCTTCCAGTCCAAGTCCCTGGAAAGAGTAAGGACTTGTTCTTGGTTTGAATGCGCCGCCACGTAACATATTTGCTCCGGCTGCTTTGACAGATTTGGCGATTCCAAGAACCTGCTCATAGGATTCTACGGAACAAGGACCTGCAATCAGTGCCAGGTGGTCGCCGCCCACTTTGACACCAGATACATCAATAATGGAATCTTCCGGATGAAATGCCCGGTTTGCAAGTTTATAAGGCTCTTGCACGTGCATGACTTTATCAACGGAAGCATCGACTTCAAACAGGCGGGCATCCAGACGAGTCGTGTCTCCGATGCATCCGATGATTGTCATTTCCTGACCGCGGACAATATGGGTATCCAGACCATTGCGTTTGATCTGATGTTCTACTCTGGCAATATCTTTGTCAGAGGTATTTGGCTTTAATACAATAATCATAATGGAACCTCCAGCTATGTAACTTAATACTGTAAAATTTTAGTTGTTTAAAGTGCAAAACTAAAAATATCATAAAACAATATGCGCAGATTGTCAATGTTTTCAAGATGGAATTTCCAATTTTATTTTGGGAACAGGGGAAAACGTGGTAGAATAAAAAAGAAAGAAAAAGGATGGGGGGAAAAGATGTGATGAAGAAAAATGATATGTGGAAACGGGCACGGCGGATTCCGGTCATGTTGATCACAGAAGGGCTTTGTGTGGGGCTGATCGGTGGTTTTATTGTATTGCTTTACAGAGTAGCGCTGACTTTTGCGGGAAACTGGCTGATAAAGATTCTTTCCTATATAAAGGGCAATCCGTTTCGCTGTGCGGTGTGGTTTCTGATCCTGATGGCTCTTGCATGGATCGTAGGAAGACTGGTGAAGTGGGAACCGATGATTTCAGGCAGCGGGATTCCGCAGGTGGAAGGGGAAGTATCCGGGCGCCTTTCTCAGAATTGGAAACGAGTGCTGCCGGCAAAATTTGCAGGTGGATTTTTGTGTATGCTGGGAGGGCTTTCGCTTGGAAGAGAAGGCCCGTCGATTCAGCTTGGAGCGATGGCCGGACAGGGAATATCCAGAGCTTTGGGGCGGGGGAAAAGAGAAGAGAAGTTTTTGATGACATGTGGGGCGAGTGCCGGGCTTTCAGCAGCGTTTCATGCGCCGTTGGCAGGTATGATGTTTGCAGTAGAAGAGATTCACAAAACATTTTCAATTCCGATTCTTCTTCCGGTCATGACGGCTTCTGTAACGGCAGATTATATTGCTTCCCACATTCTTGGTCTGGATCCGGTATTCCATTTTCAGATTACAGAATATCTGCCGCAAAACTATTACTGGCTTTTGATTCTTTTGGGAATTCTGGTAGGAGTATCCGGCGTGTTTTACAATTGGGGGATGTTAAAAGCGCAGGAATTGTATCGCAAAATTCCGTTTTTAAAAGAGACAGGGCGTTTGTTGATCGCGTTTTTGACGGCAGGAGTGCTGGGACTGGTGATGCCGTCTGTATTGGGAAGTGGTTCCGGATTGATCGTCAGTCTGACAAAGGGTGAGATGGTTCTTGGAATGGTTGTGCTGACGTTGGTTGCGAAGTTTTTATTTTCAGCAGTCAGTTTTGGCTCAGGAGCTCCGGGAGGAATTTTTTTCCCGCTTCTTATATTGGGAGCTTTGCTCGGGGCAGTATTTGCAATGACGGGGGCAGAATTTTTTGGACTGGATCCGGTGTACATCAACAATTTTGTATTGCTTGGAATGACAGGGTTCTTTACCGCAATCGTGCGGGCACCGCTGACAGGCATCATCTTGTTGTTTGAAATGTCTGGCAGCATCAGCCAGATGCTTTCCCTGTCAATTGTGTCAGTAACGGCATATATTGTGGCAACGCTGATGCGCTCAGAGCCGATTTATGACAGTCTTTTGAAGAGAATTCTCAAAGCGGATACTATAGTGCATGACAAATGAAACAACTTATGGTATACTTCATTTTAGAATATGCGTATGTGGCAGAGATGCCGGATACCAAAGAGATTTGAAGGAGCCAGACAGATGAAAAGAGTATTGTTAAAACTGAGCGGCGAAGCACTTGCCGGAGATAAAAAGACAGGATTTGATGAGGCAACCTGCATAGGAGTTGCAAATCAGGTGAAGCAGCTTGTAGATCAGGGAATTCAGGTTGCGATCGTGACAGGCGGCGGAAATTTCTGGAGAGGCCGTACCAGTGAGACGATCGACCGTACAAAGGCTGACCAGATTGGAATGCTTGCAACGGTGATGAACTGTATTTATGTGTCAGATATTTTCCGTCATGTGGGGATGAAGACAGAAGTATTCACTCCATTTGTGTGTGGAGCATTTACCTCCCTGTTTTCGAAGGACGCAGCAGTTGCAGCTATGGAATCAGGAAAGGTGATCTTCTTTGCCGGAGGAACCGGACACCCGTATTTTTCTACAGATACAGGAGCTGTTCTGCGTGCAATCGAGATTGAAGCAGATGCGATGCTTCTGGCAAAAGCCATTGATGGAATTTATGACAGTGATCCGAAGGTGAATCCGGAGGCTAAGAAATATGACGAGATCTCCATTCAGGAAGTGATCGATCAGAAGTTGGCAGCAGTAGATCTGACAGCCTCTATTCTCTGCCTTGAGAATAAGATGCCGATGCTGGTATTTGGATTAAATGAAGAAAACAGTATTGTAGAAACAATGAGCGGTACATTTACCGGAACAAAAGTGACAGTATAAGGAGGACAAAAAAATGGATGAAAAATTAAAAGTATATGATGACAAGATGACAAAAACGATCAACAATCTGGAAAGTGAGCTTGCAGCAATCCGTGCAGGCCGTGCTAACCCACACGTATTGGATAAACTGACGGTTGATTATTACGGAGTACCGACTCCGATTCAGCAGGCGGCTAATGTATCTGTACCGGAAGCCCGTATGATCCAGATCCAGCCATGGGAAAAAAGCATGTTAAAAGAGATTGAAAAAGCAATTTTGATGTCTGATATCGGAATCAATCCGACCAATGACGGAACCGTGGTACGTTTGATGTTCCCGGAACTTACAGAAGAGCGAAGAAAAGAACTGGTAAAAGATGTCAAGAAAAAGGGAGAGGCAGCAAAAGTTGCAATCCGCAATATCCGTCGTGACGGAAATGATGCATTCAAAAAGCTCAAAGGAACAGAGATTTCAGAAGATGGAATCAAAGATCTGGAAGATTCACTTCAGAAACTGACAGACAAATATATTGCAGAAGTGGACAAAGCAGTGGAAGCAAAATCAAAAGAAGTGCTGACAGTTTAGGATACAGCCTGGATAGCAGGCCAATATTACGAAACAGCAGGAGGGGCAGATATAAAGAAGCCCCTCTTTTCCATCTTATAGATGGAAGTTCTGCAAAAAGGAGGAAGGACAATGAATGTACCGCAGCATGTTGCAATCATTCTGGACGGGAACGGACGATGGGCAAAAGCGAAGGGAATGCCGAGAAATTACGGGCATGCACAGGGCAGCAAGAATGTAGAGAAAATCTGTGAGGAAGCATGGAGAATGGGGATCAAGTATCTGACAGTCTATGCATTTTCAACAGAGAACTGGAATCGTCCGGAGAGCGAAGTCAGTGCGCTGATGAAGCTTTTGCGTAATTACATGAAAACATGTCTCAAGACAGCTGCAAAAAATGATATGAAAGTGCGGGTATTAGGTGATATTGCAGCACTGGATGAGGATATCCGAACACGGATTCTGGAACTTGAAGAGGCTACAAAAAATAACGGGGGGCTGAATTTCCAGATTGCATTGAATTATGGAAGCAGAGATGAGATGATCCGTGCTATGCGCCGTCTTGCAAAAGACTGTGTCGACGGAAAGGTTCAGCCGGAAGGGATTGATGAGACGGTATTTGAGTCTTATCTGGATACCTGTGGAATTCCGGACCCGGATTTGCTGATCCGTACCAGTGGAGAACTGCGTCTTTCGAATTATTTATTGTGGCAGCTGGCGTATACAGAATTTTATTTTACAGAGATTCCGTGGCCGGATTTTACAAAAAAGGAATTAGAAAAGGCAATTGCGCAGTATAATAAAAGAGACAGAAGATACGGCGGTGTGAAGGAGGAAGAAGATGTTTAAGACACGTCTTTTAAGTGGGATTCTCCTGGTGGTGATCGCTCTGATCACAGTGATCACAGGAGGAAATGTACTGTTTGCAACTTTGTTTTTGATCAGTATGATCGGAGTCTATGAGTTGTACAGAGTGTTTGAGATTGAAAATAAAGCAGTTGGGATCTGCGGATTTTTGTTTGCAGCAGGATACTATGGTCTGTTGTATGCCAAACCGCTGCTTCCAGATACAACGGATTGGTTCATGCTGTTATTTATGGCATTTGTGATCTGTCTGATGGCAGTGTTGGTATTTTCTTATCCAAAATATCGGACAGAGCAGGTGTTGGCAGCATTTTTCGGAGTATTTTATGTGGCGGCAATGTTATCTTATATTTACCAGACAAGAATTCTGCCGGGTGGAGTATTCCAGGTATGGCTGGTGTTCATTTGTGCATGGGGATGTGATACCTGTGCGTATTGTGTGGGAATGCTCATCGGAAAACATAAGATGGCGCCGAAGCTAAGTCCGAAGAAATCTGTAGAAGGCGGCATTGGCGGTATTCTCGGAGCAGCACTGATCGCAGTGCTTTATGCTCTTGCGATCAATCACTGGGCAGATGCGGGCGTGAGAGTGACCAGCTTTGCTGTGATTGGCGCAGTGGGAGGTGCAATTTCCCAGATCGGAGATCTGGCGGCATCCGCGATCAAGAGGAATCATAATATCAAAGATTACGGAAAGTTGATCCCCGGACACGGTGGGATTCTGGATCGATTTGACAGTATCATTTTCACAGCACCGATCATTTATTATCTTTGTGTACTTCTCTAAGAAGGAGGGAGAATGGATATGAAAAAAATAGCAATACTTGGTTCGACCGGTTCCATTGGGACACAGACACTGGAAGTGGTCAGAGAAAACCAGGATATCCAGGTCATGGCACTGGCAGCCGGAAGTAACATTGAGCTTTTGGAAGCACAGATTCGGGAGTTTCGGCCTGTGCTGGCAGCTGTCTGGGAAGAAGAAAAGGCAAAAGAGCTCAGAGAGAATATCAAAGACTTGAATGTAAAAGTGGTATCCGGGATGGATGGGCTGAAAGATGTGGCAGTGCAGAAGGATACAGAAATCCTGGTGACTGCGATTGTTGGAATGATCGGAATTCTTCCTACGATTGAAGGAATCCGGGCAGGAAAGAACATTGCGCTAGCGAATAAAGAGACACTGGTGACGGCCGGGCATATTATTATGCCTCTGGCAAAAGAGTATGGAGTATCCATTCTTCCAGTGGACAGTGAACACAGTGCGATTTTCCAGTCTTTGCAAGGAGGACAGCATCAGGCAGTGTCAAAAATTTTGCTCACGGCGTCCGGCGGACCATTTCGAGGGAAAAAGAGGGAAGAGCTTCTTCATATCCAGGTAGAAGATGCCCTGAAGCATCCCAATTGGGAGATGGGACGCAAGATCACAATCGACTCTTCCACGATGGTCAACAAAGGATTGGAAGTGATCGAAGCAAAGTGGCTGTTTGATGTATCTGTGGATCAGATCCAGGTTGTCGTACAGCCGCAGAGTATCATTCACTCCATGGTAGAGTATGTGGACGGGGCAGTGATCGCACAGCTTGGAACACCGGATATGAAACTACCGATCCAGTACGCATTGTATTATCCGGAAAGAAGATATCTTCCGGGAGATCGGCTGGATTTTGGGACACTTTCCCAGATCACGTTTGAACGTCCGGATATGGAGACTTTTTATGGCTTGAAACTGGCATACGAGGCGGGAAAAATTGGAGGTTCTCTTCCAACGGTATTCAATGCAGCCAACGAGCGTGCGGTTGCTATGTTTTTGAATCGGGAGATTGGCTATCTGCAGATTCCGGAGATCATTGCCGGCTGTATGGAGATGCACAAAGTGATTGCAGATCCAACCGTAGAAGAGATTCTTCAGACAGAGCAGGAAACTTATGAATATATCAAAAACAGGTGGTAGTATATGGGTATTATTTTAGCAATTCTTCTGTTCAGTTTGATCATCATCATCCATGAACTGGGACATTTTACACTGGCAAAATTAAACGGGATCCGTGTAGATGAATTTTCATTGGGAATGGGGCCGACTCTGTTTGGCAGGGAGTTTAAGGGAACCAAGTTCAGTTTAAAGCTCCTTCCGCTTGGAGGCGCCTGTATGATGGGAGAAGATGATGCAGATGATCAATCAGAAGGCAGTTTTAACAGCAAATCTGTGTGGGCCAGAATCTCGGTCATTGCAGCAGGACCGGTGTTTAATTTCATTCTGGCACTTCTGATGTCTGCAATTTTAGTCGGAGCAGCGGGATATGCGGTTCCGGTGATACAGGAAGTGGAACCCGGATCTTCGGGAAGTGAACAGGGGCTGAAAAAGGGAGACGTGATCACGCAGATCAATGGAAAGAACATTCATATTTATGAAGAGTTTCAGCTTTACAATCTGACACATGGCAAGGAAGATACAGCAGAATTGACCGTTGAGCGGGATGGAAAAGAACAGACCATCCAGATGGAAAAGAGACTGTTTCAAGATGAAACGACAAAAAGAATGGGATTCACTTATTCGGCAGATGTGGAGAAGCCGGGCTTTTTCAAAAGCATCCAGTACGGTGCATACACGGCAAAATACTGGGTAGAGTACACCCTGGAGTGTCTGAAAATGCTTCTGACCGGGCAGGTCGGTGTAAACCAGCTCTCCGGTCCGGTAGGTATTGTGGATGTTGTCAATGATACTTACGATGCAGCAGCGCCGTCCGGATGGTCAGCGGTGATCTTAAGTATGATGAATCTGGGAATTTTAATCTCAGCCAACTTAGGGGTGATGAACCTGCTTCCGATCCCGGCGCTGGACGGCGGACGTCTGGTATTCCTTTTAATCGAGGCGGTGAGAAGAAAACGGATCGCTCCGGAGAAAGAAGGTATGGTGCATT
>OBUS01000859.1_pt1 | contig 10927 bp, 8 predicted proteins | sample 1475921 | NCBI WGS metagenome assembly OBUS01 (sample SAMEA2579948, study PRJEB22360) | human gut metagenome | reverse complement strand
CATTGATTTCATCAAAAACAGAAAAACCCCAGAAACCTTACGGTTTCCGGGGTATCTTATATTTGAACATAATGTCATCTTGCGATAACAAATCTATATTCAGATTGTATTACTCGATGATTGTAGCAACCTTTCCAGATCCTACTGTACGTCCACCTTCACGATATCAGACCGGTGTATTGCGGTGTACAAATGGTGATTTTTCGTGTGATTCGTGGGGAAAAATCCGGATTTTCCATTGTGTCCGTGTGGTTTTTGGGGATTTTGTTATCATGATGTTATCACACATTATTCAATTCTCAAATTTCGCAAATAATAATCCATCTTTATACAGGTTGTATGACTATTTATAACAGTTCGTTCATTAGGTACTCCATAAACCTCATAATTATCATCATATTTCAAGCAAAAAAAATACCCATGATTACATTTTTTATATTCGGCAACATTATGCCCTCTTTTTATCCTTTCAATAGCCTTTCCAATATTATTACTACCTTGATATTTGATTTTCAAAGTTGCTTTACCAATATAATATGATAATTTCCCCACAAAATTTTTATCATATGCCCAATCATCAACATTATCTACACTTAACTCAACTTGTTGTGCATTCTCAGCAAGATAATCCAATAAAATCTTCGCCTCTCCATTTAACAATTTCCTTGATGAAAATATTTTCATTTGAAGTTCATCTATTTCTTTTTGTTTCTTTTTTCTTCTATAATCAGCAGACCTTATTGTCTCTACTAATCCTTCAACTTCCTTTAGACATTCTCCATTATATGGCTCTTGTATCGTCTTCTTTTTCCAATGAGCCCGTAATACTTTCTTGTTATTTATTTGCCTAATAATTTCATCTTTATATTCTAACAATAACTCATTGTATTTCTTCTTTGCTGCTACAATGTCTATATCCCAACCATTTGTGCTTACAAAAACCTGCAATGGAATCTTTATAAATACTACATATACGCTTTCAATTCCATCTATTGTCAAAAGTTCCTGTGTTTCCGTTCTTATCCCATCGGCAATTCGTATTGCAGAATATTCATCTTGAAAAATTTCTTGAATATCCTCAAATCTACTAACTATAACCTTCATATCTTCTGCCTGAACAAGTGGTTCTAGTTTGTTATCATCAATTATCCCCTTTTCAACAACTTGATATCTAGTAATATCATCTAATATTTTTCCTTTAAAAGAATCCATATAGATATCTTTCATAATATCTTGCTGTTTCTCAACTCTTTCTAAATTGCTTAGGGCTTGCTCACCTTTTTTTAATAACGAGCAAATATCAGATGATACAGATATTAAATCTTTTACATGCAAATCTGCGAGAGTAACATCCAATAACGGCCTAGTAATTCCTAAAATTTTCGCAATCTCATCCACTTGGTGAACGCCTATTGAAACAATCTGTAAAACTTTTTCCTCTACCAAATTTAGCTTTACAGTTTTTCTTTTTGTAATTTTTAGTGCATATTTATAAACTGGTAAATATACTTCATCATCAAACAAAAATTCATATCCATCATTTTGCCTAACAATGTTTGTTACCCATTTATGAATTAGATTCTCTTTCAAATAACTTTCCTCCATCGCATTGTATAATTTCACATTCTTCTCCTTCAGAGATATAATCTATTATTTCAACAAATTTATTATCCTGATCGTCAAAATTGTAAAAGAAATTTTTATCTCCACACACAATTAATAATTTTTTTGCTCTAGAAAAAGCTACATTAACTCGTTCCTTCTCCTTTTGAAATCCAATAGAATCTCTTGTTCTTACAGTGCTATAAATTATAATATCATTTTCTCTTCCCTGAAATGCATCTAAAGTATTAATATCAATTTTTGATGCTATTTTGTCAAGTCCTGTAGCCTTAATAGATTTTCGCAATAATTCTTTCTGACCACTATACCCTGTAATAACCCCTATATCTAGCCCCTTCAATTCTCCAGTACTTTTTAAATCATCTAATATTTCTAAGATAATTCTTTTTTCTTCTTCATTTATATATGAACCACCTTTTGTTCTTTTCTGTGATTTTTTCTTATTTTCAGAAGTATCAAACCACACTATTGATTTTCCAACATACCTGCTCAATCCATGTCGTTTTTCATCGTCATTACATCCTGTATCAATAATTCCTCTGTAAAATACTTTACTTATCAGATTTCCTATATTTTCAATCATTCTATACTGAGTGGTCAAAATTTGTTTATGTGTATCTGGCAACGAATTGTATAAAATATCAAATAACCTATAGTCTGGATTTTTAGTCAATTTAGCCAATGTTGGTGATACCTCTGCATCTGCATATGCCGGCAACTGATTTTGATCGCCTACTAATATAATCTTTTTTGCTTTAATAATCGATACTAGTAATTCTGGTGTTGTTGCTTTAGCAGCCTCATCAATAATTACATAATCAAATGACATATCTTTTATTACTTCATTAGACAAAAATCCAACACATGTTCCCGCAATAACCACTGCACTTCGGATCATTTGATAATCTAAACTGTTCTGATCTACTAATCTATTTATCCAATCTTCCTGTATTTTCTTAACTTCTTCCCATTTTTTCGCCTCGTTTTTATCGGTTATAGTATTCATCAAATCATTTTTTTGCTTTACATATTGCTGAACATTATTTTTTATTTCGGAAACCAATTGCTCTCTATGTGCAGCAATTGTGTATTTTGTCGCAATTTCTTCAGAAATATTCTTTTCCGCACCAATTCTTATTATCTCCAATGGATTATCAATAACTTTCCCCAATCCTTCTAAAATATTATCAACTGCCGTATGTGACTGCGAAACAATAAGTATTTTAGGACTGTCCGTCATCTTTATATCCCTTTTTATAATTTGCCCAACTATTTCCTTTATAACAGATGTCTTACCTGTCCCAGGCGGTCCTTGGATTAAACATATATTTTCCGTATTTAGAGCCTTCATCACAGCTTGTTTCTGTGATTGATTTAATACTTTTGAAATAAAACTAGGCTGTGAGATTGTCTTTATTTCCTCTGGTTCATCCAAACATAAGATAATGTCTTTTAAACTTCTCGCAGAATATTCATCTTTGTTCAAATCAAAAATTGCTCTAAATTGTCGTTTATAAGCCATAGTTTTCGCACGAAAATCTTCAAGAAGTGGTGTATTTTTATTCAATAATTGTCTTACTGTTGGTTTCAATCTCCCTTTTGTTAACGATAAGACAATTTTTACCGAATCATCATCACATACAACTTCTTCAAAATTTCCTACCTCTGTATAAATAACTCCTTTTGATCCTTGGCTTTCTACAACAAATCTAGTTGGTGGCATCAATTCATCAATTGATTTTTTCTCGCAATCAATCAGATTGAAAATCAGTTGACTACCATTAATCTCATATTTATCATATTTTATAATCGCAGATTTTCCTTTTTCTGTTTCAACAGCCTCTGTAAGACCAATTTCCCAACCACCAAACAAATTTTCAAACTTTTCTTCTTGCAATTGATATTGTTTATTATCATCTTGATGGTTTTTAAACATAACAACCAGTTGGTGATTGTCTTGTGGATCATACCCATTATCTCTGCTATTTAATACAAAGGACATTTGTCCAACAATTCTAAAGCTTCTTTTAATATTTATATTTCTTCTATCAGCAGTAATTTTTCCAACATATGTTACATACATTTTCTGCTCATTTTCATCATATCCACACTTCATAATCATTCTTTCACCAGTAATTACATACTGCTGATCTTTTACATCATAATAACCATAGGATTGTTTAAATTCATTTTTGAGAAATGAATTAGTAAACTGTACCATTGTCATACTTTCTTCAACAATAGAATTCCTTTTTAATTGAACCAGCTTTCTAGAATCAATTGCAATACTATAGCTACAACTTGATGTATTAAGATTTCCTATTAATTGCTCCAAAACCACAATTACATTTTCCAGTGACTCTGGTCTATTTTCAGGTTTTTCTTGAACTAATGATAATAGAATATCTTTTATCTCTTTTCTTCCAGTCCACTCCTCAATTCTACTATTAATATCACTTCCATTTTTTTGTGATAATAAAATTTCACTCATTATTATTCCTATTGAATAGTAATCACATTTTTCTGTGATATTTTTACCCAATATAAGTTCTGGTGCAGAATAACCTTCTGAATATAATGGCATAGTAGTTTCGGAATCCATAACTGTTTTTATTTTACTTGTTCCAAAATCAATTAACGTAACCTTATCTGCATATTTATCATAAATTATATTTGAAGGTTTCAAATCTCTATGAATCACATTATTCGAATGAGCGTTATTTACTGCTCTTAAAATCTGAAGACATATTTCATACTTTTTTAGTTGCGTATATTTATTCCAATTTATATGGTCTAAAGTTTCACCCGGAACATAATCCATAAGAATGCCACCATAGCATTCGTTCTCCTTAAAAGGATATAACTCTGTACTGCTATCTCTTAACTTTACTATTCCTTCACAAACATTCAACGTTCGTAAGGCTTCAATCTCTCTTTTAAAAATTAGTTTTTGCAAACCATTTTCAATCTTCGGAAAGCACTTAAGCACATACAACTTTTCTTTATTTTGCGGTTTTACTTTAAATACGATATTTCCCCATGAAGAAGATTTGTGTAATAGTTCCACTACTTCATAGTTCATAATAATTTTTTCATTCATTACCTTCTCCATCTTTCACCTCCAAGATATGCTTTTATTTCTGCATTTTTCTCACATATTCATAAATTCGCTTAAGCATTCCGTCTCTATCTTCTCCTAATTCTCCACGGATTTTGTCACCAAATCCCATATACGTATTGAATCCAAGCATATATACAGCCATTGCCATAGATAATTCACCGTTTTCATCACCATACAATGATGCCACTTTTCTCAATTCATCAATAACTGTATCGTGTGGTACTTCAACACCACCTTCTTCATTTACAACAGAATTGATTACTTCTGGCAATGCCATACACATCTTATAAAATGCATCTTCTTCACCAGTAAGAATTGCATAAAACTGATCCATGCTTACACGACGAATCAATCTATGCTGTACATTTTTTCCATCAACTTTTGTTGACCATTTTATATTCTGTGATTTCTTTGCAATTGCTTCAACCAACAGACACGCACAATCATCATCTTCCAAAATCTGTCCTTGCATTTTTATATATGTTTTTGCGGAAGATGCAGAATTCATAGTATTGTGTTTGTTTTTCATTTCCACATATATTGTATGTACAATATCTCCATCTGGCATTTGTATTCCATCGGGGTTTCTGTAAATAACATCCCAGCCTGCCTGCGGGACTTCGCAGCCTTTGAAATAGGAAAAAATATTCTGGTGAAAATATCCTATATCATTATTATTAGACTTATCTCTCTGCCGGAAAATTTCATTATTTACAATTTCTTCCCAGCTTGTACGATACACCGATTTATCAAAAATCAGCTTGATCGGATCAATCAGGTTACTATTGAACCGCTTCAAATCATACGATTCCAGTTTTTCTCCATATTTCATAATCGTTGCACGCACATGCTTCTTAAAATCTTCTTCTGATATAAAATCTAAATTCCACGCCATTTATTTTACCCCCTCTAATGATTTATGTATCTCCAACCCAATTTCATATGCTAAATTGACAGGAACAGCATTTCCAACCTGTTTATACTGAGATTGAACACTTCCACAAAATTGCCATTCATCTGGAAATGTTTGACATCTTGCATTCTCACGTACCGTAAACGGTCTTGCTTCCAATGGATGACATCTTTCTGTTTGCTTCTGAGACGGTGAAGTCAATACTGTCAATGATGGTTCATCCAGACTCATTCTCCTAAGAATCCCTGTTCTTCCGCCTTCCATATCCCAGCAACTTTTCATATATGCTTTTGCAATCTCCGGATCAATATCTCTCCAATATCCTCCAGGTGGAACCAATTCAAATATTTTCCTTTTATTTTCTCCGTATGGTACTCCTGGTCCTTCTGGACAATCCAATAAAACATCTCTCAAAACAGGCTTATAATCATGTTCTTTTGGAAATGAGAATGAAATCTTTTCCACTAGATCATTTCTAATTCCGACAGTGATTAGTCTCTCTCTTTTCTGTGGCACACCAAAATCCCACGCATTTAAAACCTTTTTCTGAATGGTATATCCCGCCTGTTCAAAAATATTTGTTATCGTTGCATATGTTCTTCCCTTATCATGAGTCAGCAACCCCCGCACATTTTCAAACAAAAACATCTTCGGCTGTAATTTTTGTAAAAAAGTTGCATAGTGATAAAAAAGTGTTCCTCTTGCATCTTCAAGTCCTAATCTTTTTCCAGCATAAGAAAAAGCCTGACACGGTGCCCCTCCTGATAATAAATCTAGTTCTCCTTTTTTTATACCAAAATAATCTTCCAAATCTAAGCAAGATATATTAGCTATATCATCATGAATAACTCTCCAGTTCGGTCTATTGGTTTTCAAAGATTCTGCAGCATCTTTATCAAACTCTATTAGTCCCACTGGTTCAAATCCAGCTTTTTCTATCCCTAAAGCCAAACCGCCAGCTCCAGCAAACAGTTCTATGGTTGTAAAGGCATCACTATCGATTTGTAGTGGTTCTTCTTTTTGTATCTCTACAACATCTTCTATCTTGCAATTTAATGTAAAACATATTTTTTCTATTGATTCAAATGAAACTGGCTCATTCTTTCCTAATCGAGCTAATACATTAAAACTTATTCCTGACGCTTCCTTCAATTCTGTGCGGTTCATTTTTTTATCTATCAGTAATTTCCATAATTTGTCATAACAAATCGCCATTAAAATTCCTCCAAAATCAAAAATAGTACAACTCATATTTTACCATATACCACAATCAGCAACAAGCAATTTTCTCACTATATCGTTAGATTTCCTCTTGTATGCTTCTTATCCCCTTTGCTATTTCTTCTGTTTTTTGATAATATATTTTCATCAGTTCAGGCAGAAAGAAGGTACCTATATGTCACGTGATTCCGCTACTGTTTCAAACAATATGCGTAAGATCCACAGTAAAGATACTTCCATAGAACTATTGCTCCGAAAAGCTCTATGGCACAAAGGTTATCGCTATCGAAAAAATTATAAAACTCTCCCTGGTTCTCCTGATATTGTTCTTACCAAATATAAAATTGCTATTTTTTGCGATAGTGAATTTTTTCATGGAAAGGATTGGGAAATTCTCAAGCTTCGGCTTGAAAGGGGGAAAAATCCAGACTTTTGGATCAAAAAAATCGAGCGAAATTGTAATCGTGATTATGAAAACGATAAAAAGCTTCTATTTCTAGGCTATACTGTCCTTCACTTCTGGGGGCAGGACATTTCCAAACATACAGATGAGTGTTTACAAGCCATTGAAGAAGCCATTTGGGATACAAAATTTTCTGATACAGCCACCGACTATGATATATCTGAAGAATAACCCCGCCTATACAGGAGGCTGTCCACAACGCCTGCAGACAGCCTCTTTTCTACATAAAGATCATATTTTTATATACTATTTCTTCAGCAGTTGCTTTGATATTATTCATCCTCCTCACCCATTCCATCTGATTCTGCATCTTCAGTTCTTCCGTCACGCCCCACTGTTCAGCCATCTGTTCCACCAGCATCTCGACTTTTTCTCTTGCTTCTTTATCGACCTGATTCAAATGCTCCGTCAGTTTCCCAATCAGTACCAAATACTGATACCTGGCACTCCTGTGTTCCTTCAAAAACTGTTTTCGCATTATTCCATATTTCCCATATGTGGGTTCTTCCTCATTGATTTCCAGATCCGGCAGATAATAATCTCCATGCAGTGTATAGTTCAGTCCGTTCTTTTCATCATAAATCTGTTTCTTCATATTCTTACAACTCCATTCCTCTGTACTTTGCTTTATTCTTCTTAATTTTTGCATTGTGTTCTTCACTTCGTTCTCTTGCCCATTGTATACGGTCACCTATTTTTTTCGGCATCTGCTCTTTCTGTTTTTTCGCTTCAAGTTCCGTCTGCATCCGGATATCGTCCTGCACCAGTCGTTCTACCATATCTTTCCCCAACATGCGTAAAAGTCGGTTATACCTGTCTGCAATTCCCTGCAGTATTTCTTTCTCACCAGACAATTTCTGATAATCTTTCTGAACTTCTGCCAGTTCCTTTTTTGTTTTTTCATGCTCTTGCTTTTTCTTCTGAAACTTACTTTTCCAACTATCTCTTTCTCTTGTGAGTTCTTTCACCTGTGCAGCCATCGCACCGATTTTATTTTTCATTTCAATGAATAATGGTTTTATTTTCTTATCCCGGTAAGTTACCGCACGTTCCAATGCTGTAGCTTCCGGCAGAAATGTTTTAATCATTCCATATTCTTTTATTTCCTTACTGACATTATCCATCACTGGTTGCAGGAATTCTCTTCTGTCCTCCAGTTTTTTCAATTCCGTTTCTGCTTTCTCCGCACGTTTTTCCGCTATCTCTTTATCTTTCTGGAACTGAATTTTTTCTTCTTCCAGTAGCTTAATATCTGCCCTTGCGTCCGCAATCTGAGAAGTCAGACCTTCATTCTCTGCTGTCAGATTTTCTTTTTCCTGTTCCAGTTCATGCACTTCCTTCTTACGTTCTTTCTTTTTGAAATTGTAAACATCCAGATGCTCTTCATGTGTACCTTTCTGCTCCCATTCAATTCCATGCTGCATTGCAATTTCTGCCAGCACTTCTTTTTCATGATTTATCCACTGGTTCAGTTCTGTATCATGCTTATTTCCACCTTGAAATCCAAGACTTTTCAATGCCTGCTTCAGTGAAACTCTGGTATCCATTCCTTTTCCCTTCCAGTTGCTCACATAAGGCACAAAGTCAATATGCAGATGCGGAGTAGCTTCGTCCTGATGCAGATAGCAGTTAAATACCCGAAGTGACGGATTCCTTTTCTGGAAGTCTTTCATATATTCATCCAGTACCCTTACGGCCAAATCTCCTTCTGTCGTGCCAACTGCCATATCCTCACGATTACCAATCTGAAATATTACTTCATGGAACAACTTCTCCTGTTTACCCTGTCGGATTTTTTCATAATAATTTGCAATTTGCCGATCCTTTCTTTTCCCGACATTGTATCTCTCCACCGCATCATCAAACAGTTCTTTATAGACTTCTTTCAGATTCTCATTCTTATAACAAATGTTCAGTTGTACTCTGTCTGGATTTACATTTTCTGCTACAAAATCCCGTCTGTTATGAGCCAGTGAGCCGGCTCCTATCATGCCACTGATTGTTCTTTTCATCATAAATTTTCTCACCTCTTTTCTGTTTGAGTGCCAGATATGGCACATAATTTTTATTTACGCCAGACATGGCGATATTTAAGAAACTTTCGCCGGATACGGCGGTTTTGTTACTTTTGTCAAAAGTAACGCAAAAGCACTTTCGACAGCCGTACCGTCCATCAAAAGTCCCCTTGCGCCCTGCCGGGGGCATAACATCCATCCGGTGAACGTCTGCTTTACACCAGCCGAAGCGGATCATAGACCTATTTATCCAGGTATCGTTGCCTGCACATATTCCAGATCTCCACAATAAGGTGTCCCCACCAGATACCATTCTCTTGCCAGATTCATCTCCATTCTGGTCTGTACCCATTCATCACCTACCAGCACTTCCAGTCCTTCTCCACAGTGAAATCCTGTATCAATCCATAAGTCTGATGATAATAATCCATATCTTCCATTACTACTGTTGTATCCTAATCTTCCCTGTTTCATCATTTTCTGCTCCTTTCCAATTTGTAAACGGAATTTGTAAACGGGGCTCAAAAGATTTTAAAAGTTAACTTTTTAAGTTTTTCCTTCAAGTTCCGTTTACATCGTTTACAATAATCTTTACTCAAACGGTATCTCCAACTGTTCCGGTACTTCCATAAAGCCGTCTTTATCTTTCTTCACAGAATCTTCCATCCTTTTCCATGAACGCTGTATTCCATATTCCTTTCCGAACCGATGTGTACCATGTGGTTTCCAGCCTTCAATTGCATTGTTCATAATATTAGCAATCTCTTTACCTTCCCACTGTTTCATTTCTCCGGTTCGATGTAGCGCTTCATCGAACAGAATTCTGGTACATACATACTCGTCATCGTAGTCATCAAGAAATGCCTGTATGATTCCGGCATTGGTATCTTCCGGCATAAATTCTTTTTGCAGACGCTTTGCCTCTTCCTCAATTTCCTTTGTGAATCCTAAGAACACATTTCCCTGTCGATACAATACCATTGCCTCTGCCCAGGCCTGTTCGATATAGGCTTTGCTCTCTGCCTCATTGTCCAGAATATGAACTTCTGCTTTTGACATATCTGTCATCACCGGAGCAAATCGTCTGTTTCCGGTTCTGTCCAGCGGAAGGAAATTCAGATCATTTGAAGTACCACAAAATACACATTGTCGTGGTCTGTCTTCCGGGTGAACTTCATAAGGTACTTTGTAAGTTTCTTTCTGTCTGCTCAAAAACGATTTTATCTGTTCAATATTCTTTGCTGTGATAGTTGCCTTCATTTCCCCCATTTCGATAATCCAGTGATTCTGCAGTTTTCTGTAAATATTTTCATCATCCAGATGATCCAGATTGTCGCTGAACCATTCTTCTTTTATCGCCAGAGATTTGAAAAACGTAGACTTTCCGGCTCCCTGACTTCCAACCAGGCACAGCATAATGTCATATTTTATTCCCGGTTCATAAATTCTTGAAATCGCTGCCAACATGTGCATTTTCATTACTCCGATTGTGTATTTGCTCTTTTCTGCTCCCAGAAAATGCGGAAGCATATTTTCTATTCTTGGAATTCCGTCCCAAACCAGGCTCTCCA
>OBUS01000857.1_pt1 | contig 10989 bp, 25 predicted proteins | sample 1475921 | NCBI WGS metagenome assembly OBUS01 (sample SAMEA2579948, study PRJEB22360) | human gut metagenome | reverse complement strand
GGTGATTTTAAATCTATCAAAGAGCGACCAGCTATTCGCTCTAAACGTCTAAAATTCTTCAACACATTTCTGGCATTCGCTTTTGTTTGTCGAAAATCTACTTCTTTTAGCAATTGAATCAAGTGGAATCGCTCCTTTTGTGGTATAATAACTATGTCGAAAATATTACTCACAGCCGGAGCAATCTGGCTTTTTTTATTTTCTACTAAATAAACTTTTTACAATACGTACTATGAGATAGTATTTTCAAATACATTTACTCATGATATAATCATATTAACTTTCTTGGGGATTTTATTTCTGAAATAAATTTCTCCTTTTCTATGATAACTGGCGGAAAACAGTTATCGATAGTTCCTGTCTCCACCAGAGACACAATGTCAACCTTATTTGTTGACACTATTAGCACTTTATTTGGGAAAAGTGCTAACTACCACATTAGTCAGCCATTGGTCGGCTGGCTTTTTGTTTGCAAAAAATCAGCTAGTTATTGTAAAAAAGTTGCAATAAGTTAAAACTCCAATGTAATTGGCCTCCCGTATTTTAAAATTTTCCATTCGCCATTATAGTGTTTGTTATAAAAATCTGCATTACGTTTAGCATCTGATAATGTGTAAAAGGTTCTTCTCAGATACTCAACATAAACGCCATCGACTTGCCTTCCTAAGATATAAACTTCTGGATAACTCATACACTGGAACCTCCTAAATATAGCCCTAATCCAAAAATAAAAGAGCATGAAAGGAAATAAACGAGGTCACTGCTTGTTATGGAATTTCCATACACGAAATGGCTCACGGTTGCTTTTGCTACAAGAATCATTATTGCGATGCCGCTAAATTTATTTATTGCTCTTTTCCAGTTGCGTTTCATCTATTGATCCTCCTCACTTAATTCCTAGCACTACATAGCCATCTTGTTGGGCATAATCTGTAATGTACGTTATTTCTGCGACATGGACATCGCCTGTATATTGTCCGTCTTGATATTCGTTTAAGCGTAAGATATCACCTTTTTGATAGTTACGGTCATTTTTACGGATTTCAAAACGTTTATTACCTGAAACAACCGCTTCAAAGTATTCTGGTAAAATTTTAAGCTCGTGAATGGTTGGCTCTTTCTCGACTTCGTAGCCATACCTCATAGCGTCGCACAACGTAAACTGTATATCTGCACTATTACTCAACCAATCATAAAATTCTCCGCTGTAATCCCATTTTTCAGCAACAAACCCATCTGAATCAGTTGCGTACTCAACGCTTAAAAAGAGATCAATTATATCAGTGGAATACTTATGTTTATCAAGCCATTCCGCAACAAACTTCGGAACAACAACTTTTATCGGTTCATCTAGTTGTTTTGCTAAATTAATTGCTCTTTCGTTGGCATAGTCAGCACCTTTCAAATAATCAAGGCTGTCTGTAGAAACTTCTATGCATTCTAATTCTTCAATCAATTCTTGTTTATTCATCGCTGTTCCTCCTAAAATTTCAGACTGTCGCCTATCATTTTATTTAATTCATAAAGGACCTCGTGTGGTAACACCGCTTGTACATTGACGCCAGTTTCATCACAATTAATGTCTAATGTGTAATCAACACCCGTCTCCTCATTTTTACGATAGGCTTCTTTTTCAAGATAAACTTTGTATAAATGCCTACTATTGACAACAATATTTTTTTGTTGCACATTATTGCTGACGTTCTCGTCATATGTTATTTCGTAGCTCATTCCGCTTCCTCCTGTTCCAAAGCCCACTGACTAAACGCCTGTAATACTTGAGCTAATTCAACCTCATTTAAATCAGCATATGCATAAGCTATTTGCTTATACTTCATTTTTCCACCAGTAGTTGATAAAAATCCCATAATTTCGATAACTGTACGTAATCCGTTTAATTTGCATGATTCTTTCAACCAATCCAGCACAGTCTGCTGATTTTCGTTGAGTTCTGTAATACATATTATCGTTTTTAGCTCTCTTAACTCGTCCTCTGCTTCATAAGCCAATTTATCTGATTCCCAATAATTATGCCAAATACTTAATACTTCGTTTTTATCTACTAGTTCTTGTTTACTCATTCTGTTCCCTCCAATAGCAATTCCAACGTTCTTTTATTGACATCTGTTTGTTTTTTTCGCTAGTAATATACCCAAACAACACAACAGCACGTCTTATGGCGATTCTTAATGCTTTAAAAAATTTTGGAATCATCTTCTTCACTCACTTTCTAAAATAGTGACAGCTGTTCTGGTTCAGTAAATGAACTGCTTGTTTTATTTTCCAGAAGTTCCATTACTTCTTTTAGTATTTCTAATGTATTTTGCGCTTCTTTTTCTTTTGCTCTATTCAAAGCGTAAAACGGTGTAAACCATACATCTGTTGCAGGTTCATTACTCAGTGCATTTTTTCTTTCAAATATCGCATCTATTCCTAACAAGGAACACTGTACATAAGCCATTGAAAGTACATTTCCGTCGATGTCACCACACAACGCTCTCAAACTTCTTTGATAGTTATAGCCTTTTTCTCGCATAATATTTGCTAAAGCAATTAGAGTAACACCGCCACCAATGCAAGGATCATAAAAAACAACTGGCTGTCCATTTTTCAATTGTTCATCCTTTTCATTAAAATTCATTTCTGCCATTAAACGAGCTACATTGTATGGTGTGAAGAATTGCCCTGCATCTTTATTAGCAATTTCCAAAGCCATATACAATTCGCCTAGTATATCAGTTGAGGTCTCTTCTAAAGCTTCAACTAGCAAAGCGAATAATTCATGGAACTTTTCTTGTTCTTCTTCTGTGTATTTCTCTTGAATAGACTTATACAATTTTTCTCTTTCTTCAAAATGTACTTTGTCAAAAACATTAGAAATACTGCATGCTGACATTTTGGTAAAATCGAAAAACACATCGTACATACTTCTTTTTCCGCAAAGGTCTTTCATGGCTTTAACCATTTTCTTTTGGTAACTATTCATCATTTCAGGAGTAAAGAATTCTTTATGGTCGACCAAACCTCCACTCCTTTCTATAAATTCACTGGCTCTTTTTTATAACCAGCATCAATCAAAATTCCCTCGATCACATAAAGGTCCGTTTTCTGCTTTAAACTAGCCTTAAATTTCTTGGCAATATTTCTAGCTGTTTCTAAAGAAACGACTTCATATGTTTTAGCCAGTGCATCCGCAATAATAGCGGATGTTGGCGTGTAATAAATCTCCAGCAAAATGAACACTCACTTTCATTTCATAAATCTAATTTAAATGTTCAGCTTTATATTCCCAGAATTTGTTTCTAGGCATTCCTAACGCTTCTATGATTGCATTCACTGAATAACCAACCCACTGCAAATACAAATATTCTTGAATGGTGAACTTGTCTTTATCAATTGAATTGATTGGTTTAGATTTATCCATTGTTTGCTCACCAATATCCTTACCAAGCATTTTAATTTGTCGATAGACCATGCTTTTGGGATGTTTATACCAGTCTGGGTTTTCATTCATTAACTTAAGCATTTCTTTTCGCTTTTGCTTTTTTTCAGCTTGAATACGTGCTATATCTTCAAAAATTACACTGTTCATTTCTTTAACCTCCTAAAAAGGCAGATCATCGTCGCTAATGTCGATTGAATTACCTGCACCTGCGAACGGATCTACATCTCCACCAAACGACATTTGTTGGCTGCTATTTTGCTGATTTAAGCCTTTGTTTTGATTCGTGGCAAAATTACTCTCGAAATTATTTTGAACGCCTGTAACGCTATTCTGTGAACTCTGAATGCTATTTCTATTCTCATTGGCGCTTTTTGGCTCTAATAATTGGAAACTCTCGCAAACTACTTCAGTCACATAGACACGTTGGCCTTGTTGGTTGTCATAATTACGAGTTTGAATTCTGCCAACAACTCCTAATAATGTTCCTTTGCGAGCATAATTAACCATTGTTTCAGCAGGCTTACGCCAAATTACACAGTTGATAAAATCCGCTTCTCGTTCGCCGTTTTGGTTTGTAAAATTACGGTTCACAGCAAGAGTAAAGCTTCCAACTGCAGAACCACTTGCGGTGTAGCGTAAATCTATATCTTTCGTCAGCCTTCCGATTAATACCACATTATTTATCATTCAAATCACTCTCCTTAACGAACACACCGTTGACATTTTTTCCCTTACGATCTTTAATCTCGTTATACGCTTGGTTCAGACATTCATATAAGTCCATATCATTTTGCATAGCGAGAATAACTAGTGTCACAACAACATCACCGATACCATCCCTTAAATCATTTTTATTATTTCTTGCTAATGCTGCTGCGACTTCTCCGACTTCTTCAACCACTTTTAGCATTTGTTTCTCAGGCTCTGCGATATCTAGATTTTTTTCTCTTGCCCATTTCTCAATTAATTTAACTAATTCATTCATCATTTACCCTCCAAGTATTCTTTTATTTGTCTATCAAGCTCAGCTTGTTCCTCTGACGAAAGTTTCTCTTCTTCTTGCTTCTGATTGTTAGCCCATTCAGGTAACTTTTCTTGTCTCATAGGCACCTTAGAATAGGCTGGCAGTTTATTTGTTTGAGATAAATCATATTCATCGTTATAACGATCATCACGTATCCAACGAAACAATTCTTGCGGGTGATACCAATCGTTTAATTTAATATACGCAAGATAGTCTTTATATCCTTTTTTAAACGACTCTAAATCTTCTTCCATCTTGAACTTCTTTAAAAATTGTTCTCTAGCTTTTTTCTTGTTGGTTTTCTTTGGATAAATTTTCCAAATTTTTTCAAATAATTCAGGCATAGTTGAGCTCGGCTCAACACTATTCTTTTTATTCTTTGTATTATTCTCTGTATTATTAAGTAATGTATTATTATCTTTGGCGTTTTCGCCTATACCCCTATAGTTATTTTCACCTATACCCTCTAGTTGTTTTCGCCTATACCTATCGGTAATTTTAACTACACGTCTCTCTATTGATTTTGTCCCTGATTTGTACTGATAGCTTACGTCAATGTAGCCTTTTTCTTTTAATCCAGATATAAGTTTAGAAACCCTATCTTTACTAAGACCAAAGAAATTTGAAAAGTATTCATTGCTAGCAAAACAGCCATTTTCATTGTCTAAACTATCAATCTCAACTATCAAAAATTTTTCTATCCAGCTTAATTCATCATCAAGCCAAACGTTTTTAGGGATCCAAATACCTTTAAACGCTCTCTCCATTTGTTATCCCCCTATGTTTAATTTTTTACGTTCATCCGTATTCAATTTCACTGGTTTAATTTGATACTTATTCAAAAAGTTCTTAGTACCTATTTGGTGCTCCTCCTGATGGTGCTGACGACATCCTGCATAAAATGTGAATGTCTCATGATTAATCTTTTTACGATTACGCCCCATACCAACAACTTCAATATGGCAAACATCAGCATGCTTACCGCAAATACAGCACTTACGATATTTCAGGCAGTAATAAAACCATTTGTTGCTTTCAAGCAAGTATTGGTATCTTTTTTCAAGTGGTATATCGTTTTTCAAAATGAACTCAATCAAGAAACCAATCCACTCAGTCGCTTCATTTTTGGTAGCTCTACTATGTTCAAAACAAACACCACTCTTAGCCTCGTAGTAGTATTTCAAGACACTTTCAATCCATTTAGGTTCGTCATAGCTCCAACGTGCCACATCGGCTATTAGAACGTGAGAAAGTGCATTCTGTTTTTGAGACATCTGTCGATTATCTAAGAATTCAACTTTCGCTAAATTATCATCGTTATTAGCCAGAAGTTCGAGAAAATTTGAATTTATTTCATCCTCAAATTCGATGACCAATTTATTTCCTATGTGGTTTATGATTTTTCCAATCACTCAATCACTTCCACCATAATGCCACTATCAACTATGAACTCATTAAGTGCTATTAATTGACTGTGCGACCCTGAAAGTCGTAATGTTACTGTATTTTTATTTGTATCTTCTACTTCCGCTTTCGGTGATAGTTCACTGACTATTTCTCCTGTATTTTTGTCAATCACTTTATCTTCTACGACTGTTTCATTTAATTCTCGCATTGCTGCTTCATATTCTTCATGTGCTTTCTGTTGTTCTATAGCCCTTTCTTCAGCGGCTTTTTTCTTTGCTAGTGCAGCATCAATCTCAATCATCAATTCTGCAGCTGTTTTTCCGCTATCAATTTGACTTAACCACGAGTAAGGCTCTAATCCTAATGCCTTTACATAATTTTCTATAATCGCTTTTTCTCCTATAACTCGCTCTTTTTCTTTAAAAATCATTGTCATATCGGCAGCAATTTCTTCTAAAGTTTTTTTATTTATTTCTCCTTTTGCAGTAAAAGAACTCTTATTTAACCAGTTATTTCTAATATCTACTTCTTCTACCTCAACACTATAGTTTTCTGACATTTCTTTAATAGTATCTTTGATTTTTTCAAGCCTCTTAGAACGTTCTGTTTCTTCATATAATTGGATACTTTCGTTGATGCCATCACTTACTAACTTAATTTGTCCAACATAAGTTTTAATTTTGTCTTCAAACGATTTCAAGGGTTTGTTATACTCGTTTTTTATTGCTTTGCGCTCATTATCTAATAGTGTCGCCACTTTATTTAAATCCGCTTTTGCTTGCTTGGCTTCTGGAATATTCGCATCTGTAAAAATCATACTTGAGTAATGATTTACTGCTTTATCAACCATTTCTTTTAGTTGCGATTCGTTCTGAATTGTTATTTCACTGGCTTTAAAATCTACTTTAAACTGCACATTTGTTGTTAATTCATTTGTCATTACCTTTGCCCCCAGTTAATATTTTTTACTTGATCATTTGTATTGTTTTTATTGATCTCTATTTCATAGTTACTTTTCCACTTATTTAACTGTCTCATTGCTTCTGGATACTGTTTATCTGTCATACTGTCTAATGTTTGTGCACCAACATGTTGCAACAATCCATTTCTAACAACTTGCATATCGCTTGAGCTTAGTTCCGCTACTTTTCTTATTAAATCGTTCATCTCTGATATTTGTTTACCATTAACCAAATTTATTGGTTCTTTAGCATCAAGCTTCTTTTGAAATGAATCAGGATCATCTTTATCTGTTGCAATATTAAAAAATTTCAATAAAAAATATTTTTCTGCATAAGTTAATGCTTTACCTACACCCTTCTCACCAGCAATATCAACACCTTGTGCATACCACTTTGATTCCAAAAAATCTTCTGGATTATCAATATTAATCCAGCGCATAGTCATCTCAAGTTCAGTAAAATATGTTATTCTTTGTTTCTGTTCCGTCTGTTTCGTGTACTTATTGTATTGATTTATAATCTCTATCTGGTCCTTAACTTTGTGGCCTGTAATTGCTGGTTGTAATAACAATCCCATTTCATTAATTTTTGAATGTAAAGCTCCTAGGACATCACTTGACCCAACATAATTAAATTGACTTCCTGATTGTTCTTTTTTTAAATAAGATACTTTTTTTCTTACTTCTGCTAATCTTTGATAAACATTTAGTTGTTCAGCCATTTAACAAGACCTCATTTCTGTGATATAATTTTTCTTGTATAATTTTTGTATGCGACTTATTGCTTGCCGGCTTAAGTCGCTTTTTTGTCGTCATGCAACACCTCTGCGCTCTTTTTGTTGCGCAATGTATATTTTATTTTTTTGTTGCTGGTACCATAAATCAGCAAGTTTTTTCGTTTGTTCTAATTTGTCTTTTCTTGTCATTTCTTAACCTCTCTATCTTCAAGTGCCAGATCATAATACAGTGTCCAAATGATGAATAAGCCGATATATACATTTTGGATAATCGGATTAAAATTTCCGCCTACTATCAACCCCAATCCGAAAACAATTAGCAATACTGCAATTCTTCTTAAGTTATAAATTTTTCTCATTTCATTTCTCCTTAAATATGCATTCTATTTTGAATCTCTAAGTATCTTAAAAATTCGAGTTCTTTTTCAATTTGATAGCCTTTTCCTTCGGTCAGTTGTTCTGATTGTCTAAGCGCTGCTCTATCGTCTTGTAGTTGTTTACGCTCTTTTTTGATTTGGTTGAGTATCCAACTTTCTTGTTCAGTTGTATAAGCCATAATATTCTCCCTACGCTATGTCGTTTAAGTCTAAACTCATTTGTCTTACAACTGTTTTTGTAGCTGTGGACGGCTCCCAGTCATTGATATATTCAATTACGATTGGATAATGTTTCTCTCTTAATTGTGATCGGGTACCCACGCCTGTGATTTGCTTAATACCTGAATTAATATCTTTGTATAGCTTGCCACGCTGTTCCTTTGTGATTTTTCCAAATCCTCTTGCTACTTCTGCTACTCGTTGATGAACTCGACGTGATAAGTAGCCATAATCATCTGCACCAATTTTTTGATTGTCCTTTAAGTCGGCTACTTCTTTTTCAATTACATCTACACGCTCATTTGTTTCTTCATTTGCTGATAAAGCAAGCATCGCCAATTCTCTTTGTGATGTCGGCAATTTAGGATGTTGAATTTCTTTTTCCATTTGATTAAAGGCTTCAATATATTTCAATTTAAATTGCAAAGCTTTTTGACCTGTGAATCCCATTGCTAGTAGTGTGAATCCGTCACGGTTCATAATTACTTGGCGATATGATTGTTTGTTTTGTGGATGAATGTAAGTGTCTTCGTAAAATAAGTCTGTCCAATTTTGGACACCCTCTTTCAAATTATCCAAGTCACGCAAAACATGTTGGTGATTTTTACTAAACGTTTCAGCAACTTGTAAACTACTTGTTACCGCTTGTTGGTCTTTCATTATTACTAAATTGTTCATTTGCTTTATTTCCTTTCTGGTATAATTTTCTTATCAGCAAGTGGTCTGCTGAAATAATTTATGATTGGTGGTGAAATATTATGGGTATTAAGATAAATGGTATGGATAACTTAAGAAAAAAATTAAATGATCCTGCTACACTTGCAAAAAAAGCTATGGATAGTAAGGGTGGCCATCCTATAAAGTGTCCTAATTGAGGAAAAACAATTAAAGTAACATCAAATGGTGCTAAGTGTACTTGTGGACAGAAAATAGAACTTAATTTTTAAGGTCTACATCAAATTCCACTGAAGCCAATTCGTCTGCCAACGTTTTGGCTTCTTTTATTAATCCAATTAATCTTTCTGCTTTTTTTGTAGCTTCTTCAATTCCTTTAACTTCCACATTAATTTGTAATGATTGTTCCTTCTGCATTTTTTCATCTCCCATTCTGATTTTGTTTCACTCCTGATATAATGTTCTCAATTTTTGCTTGACGAATAGCTATTCTCCTAGCTAATTCTTCCGATATTTTATTAATGTCACATTGCAGGTCTACATTAATATTTTCTTGCTCCTTGCTACTCTCAATAGCTTGGAGCATTTTTACTATCTCTTCTGGTGTTCCTTCAATTGTTATTTTCATTTTGTTTTTCCTCTTTCTAATCGCTTGCCCAAGATTTATCTTTTTTGTGATAGAAGCCATCTACGACATTCTTCTTTGTCGTAGAACTTTCCTTGCTTACTTACTGATCCGAATGGAAGGCCTAACTTCTCCCATTCTCTTATTGTTGTGGTGGATACATTGAAATATTTTGCAATTTCTGTTTGATTTAAGACCCGCTTATCAACTGCGGTATCTCTTCGCGCTTTTTCTATTTCATCAACAATAATTTCGTATATGAAATTCCTTAAAGCCGTTTCATTTTCTGAGGTTAGTATTACTTCCATTAAGTTCCCTCCTTCTAACGAATTTTGTAATATGAAATAATATCGGTCATTTGTTTCAAATGTTTTTCTGGATTATTTAGAATTTTACGCAGATACTGTTCTGTAATACCTAAAGCACTTGCTACATCAGGAATTTCCCAATCGTTTGCCTTAAAATGGTCTAAAATTTTTTGACGTGTTTCTTGAATATTTGCCATATTTATTCTCCTTTATATAAATTTGTAAACAAGTTAAAAAACTAATTTCTAAATTCAGTTGACATACGCTGAGTATTACTCTATACTAAATTCATAACTAAATAAGACATTAAAACATTGATTTATAGCTTTCTTGGCGGTTAGCGTTTATTTATCAATATTGTTTTTTGTTATCTTTTTAGTTGATTAACTTGTTTACAAAACACAGTATAGCTTATTATTCAGAATTAGTCAAATTAATTCTGCTTATTTTTCTAAACTTTTTTTGTAAGCATTCAGAAAGGTTGATAAATCAATGAATTCTTATGAAATAATAAAAGAATTAGCAAAACAGAAAAAATTATCGATTAGACAATTGGAAATGAATTTAGGATATTCGAATGGGTATCTTGCGAAATGGAGAGTAAACACTCCTAATTCAGATGAATTATCTAGGATTGCCGATTACTTTAATGTATCTGTTGACTACCTTCTAGGAAGAGAGCTCAAAGAATCTCCAAAAAAAGTAGATTTATCGGAAGACGATACTGTATTTTCATTTGATGGAAAAGAAATATCAAAGGAGACAATGCGCAAAGCAATTGCTATTGCTAAAGCTTTGGAAGAAAACGAGTAATTGGAGCGGTGTTGGTATGTATTTAAAATTAAAAGAATTGCTAAGTGATTATAATTTAAAATTGGTTTATATGGAAATGGAGGAATCTGGATTCTACTATCCTAAGCCAAGAATCGTATTTTTAAACGAAAAATTACACGAGGATAGAGCAGAAGCCTTTCACTTAGCTCATGAGCTTGGTCATTTTATCGCTTCACACTACGAATATACAACGTTATATGATAGCTCTATTACTTTTCATTCAAAGTTTGAGACAGAAGCCAATAAAATAGCAATTATTATTTTATTAAATATTTTTATAGAAAATGAACTAACGGATGAATCACAATTTAAATTAGATAATTTCATGGATTTTTATTCTATCAATAGTAATTTAAGAACTGAATGTTTCGATGTCT
>OBUS01000856.1_pt1 | contig 11008 bp, 15 predicted proteins | sample 1475921 | NCBI WGS metagenome assembly OBUS01 (sample SAMEA2579948, study PRJEB22360) | human gut metagenome | reverse complement strand
ATCTGAAAATCCATGCAGGTCTTAATCATCCCCTCAAGCAATCCAGTTTCTCGACCAGCCTTATGTCCTTCATTCCATGCCTCTTCTTTCAAAAAGTCTCGAAATTCATTCTCATCATACTCTGTCAAAATCATTTCAATAACCTCCGCTCGGTTTTTCCGAAGTATCTCAGACAGTATTCCCTTCTTAATACAGACATCCACAGCATTTTCTACAGCATCTTCAAATATCATTCCCACCGCTATATTTTCACGAATAGCCGCAATAAATTGAGCATATTCCTTCAATGCTTTGCACTTTTCCATCAACTTCCGATTATGTCCCAAGTTAATATTAAGAACTAACGCAGTACATTCTAATGCTGGTGTTGCTCCCTTTCCATTTGTGATAAACAAATCGCTCAGCTTCAGTTCCTGCCGTTCCGGTTCTTCTTTTGTTCCATTGTAGAAAACAAGATACTGTGGAAATGGAATATAAAGTGGTGAATTCGTATACAACCGCTGTTTTACCGGCTCAATCTGTTCCCGATACAAAGATGAAAAATAAAACAGCCCGCGTAATGGCAGATTCGGACTGAATGAGCTTTGATGTTCATAAAGATTCAGCACATCATCAATCAGAAATGATAAATCATTCTTCATCCCCATGTACACAACATCTTCAATCGTTGTAATTGTCAAATCTTCCGGATTGGTATAATCACTGTTATTTATCGCATTGTAAAGCTCCAGCAAATCTTTCTTGTCCTGAAAAATAAGGCGAAATAGTCTGTCTTTATACTTCTTATTTATTTTATGTAATGTCAATCTTTGTTCCTCCTTCATTGTATCAAACATCATTTTATGAATCAATCAACAAAAAGAGAAAATACTCCCATAGGCATCACCGGCTTTCTTTTGTATCTTACAGGTTGGATTTTATTTGTGACGATTGTCACACAAAATTAGAAATAATAGAAACTTCTTAGAAGTTTTGATTTGTGACATTGATCTTAACACAATGTAATGTGAACTTCAATCAAAAATTATATAATAAGCTCACAATAACAGATTCTAGCTAAATGAAATTTGTTTCTACTTCTTCTCTAACTCTCAAAAAAGTAGCAGTTTTTAATATCTGTTACGATATTTTGCGGTATTCTGCGATACCTTTTCTTTGAAGAAAAATGCCTGTAAACCTTGATTTTCAGCGAACTTTTCAATATTTCCAAACATTTTTCCATAAAATATAACACTTCTACATAAGCCGTGCGCTCAACCTCCATTCCGCTTCGCTTCATGTCGGTTGACGGGCGTCGCCCTATGAATAGAAAACGACAGTCCTCCCTTTATGCAAGCATAGGGAGGACTGTCTTATTTCTATTCGCACGGCTTACTTCTGCACAATGTCTTTCATGTTTTTATATACTTTTTCGGATTTTTATTCTGCTTTTTAACCGCTAAATTCACATCAAAATCATTTAATTTTATCTATTGCAGATATTTCAGTATCATTTTAGTATCACACCACACCGCTATGCATACCCCAACATTTCCTTGATTCTTGCATTCTCTTCCATGATGCGCCTACGCTCCTCTTCCCATTCCATTTCTCTTAATGCCTCACGCTCTACCTCACTCATCCACGTTCTTTGGAAATTCTCAACACCTACATGCTGATAGCTGTGTGCTGACAGATATTGCTCAAAGTACGGTTTAAACTTTCGGCATTTGTGTGGCATCCTGAGCGTTCTCATTGCCTTGCTTTCCAAATTCTGCACCGCACCTGCAGCAATGCCAAGAGCCTCTCCTGTATCTTTCCTGGTCATGCTCTGCTGGTATCTTTTCCTGATGACTTCTGACTGCTCCTTTGGCAGTTTATCAACAGCAATCCACAATTTGTAGGTGTTGGCAGAATTATTTATTCTTCCACCTCCACCCGCCTCTATATCTTCATCTGATGCTATGGTATCCTCAATCGTGAAATCTTCCTCTTCTCCGCCCACAACTTCGCTCAGGCTCTTTGTCTGCCCGATTCTCGCATTTTCCTGTATTGTGTAGAGCTTTTCCCGGTCAACACCTAAAAGATGGCACAGCTCACGCTCAGACGGCTCACTGCCATAATATTGGCGATATTCCCGCAATATCTTCTTGTATTTCGCTATCCATTCTCTCGCATGGACCGGAAGTCTTACCACACCACCGCAATTATCAATATAACGCTGCATGATCTGCTTAATCCAAAAGCCTGCGTAACTGATGAACGCCACGCCCTTATCCTCGTCATAGTGCTCTACTGCTGCACACAATCCTATATAAGCCTCTTGTTTTAAATCTTCTATTTCTGCATATCCCGAATATTTCAATGCCATTTTATGAATGAATCCATGATTCTGATCATACAGGGCAAGCATATTATCTGCGGTATCAACTCCGGCTCTGATTCGGGCAACTAACTGTTCATTGTCCATCTTTTACGCCACCTTTCAAAAATACCCCGAACAATCAAAACTGAAAGCCCGAGGTATTTATATTATTTTTACACTGCAGCTTTATTCTGCTGGTAGTAAATCGCCTTTTTCTTGTTATCTAGTACAAACGCATCATATACGATACGCCCCTCTACCAGTTGTCCGTTGATTCCCGGTGGATTCTGATGTGTGTTGTAGCTCTCAAGCTTTGTAGGCGTTACTGTCGCACACGGATGCGCTACCATAAAACCGAAGTCTTCCGGAAGTCTTGAAGCTGGCACCTTGATCACATTCAAACCGTCAAGATTTGAAATTACGCCTTTCAGCCTCAAATCATTTCCGATGTCCGTATCCATTACAATATCTTTACTTTGCTTCATCAACACATACACATCAGGGGTAACGACAATACTCCTGCCTGTTTCCGGAACTAACGCATTATCTAGTGCGCTGTTTGCATTGATAATTTCTGTGTAAATATTCTCGGCTGTTAATGTGACTGCTGCCGGCTTTGTTCCCGCTCCGCTGCTCATCACATCGTATGTGTAAGAATCTACCTCCGGGATAATTACTTCTCTTTGCTGTCTTGCTAATGCTGTAGATGCTGCTAATGTCTGAGCTGTTTCGTCTGTGTCTAATGCATCAATCGCAAACGTGAAAGAACGGTCTTTCTTAAGCGTAAATTCTTCAGTAGTAGCAGATAATGATTCTACTTTCCCATAGCGTGACCAGTTATCTCCCGCCGCTCCATTTCTTCCGTAGTCGTTCATCGTACCAGTACCAATCTTATACACCTTAACCGTATGTGCTCCTGTCCAGTCAAAATCCTGGTTAGTCAGAAGTGATAGTTTACTTTCTGCCGTGAAAATCTCATCGACATAGGGTGCGAACTTAATCGCCAATTCTATAGCCATGTTATAACCTCTTTTCTATCTATTTAAGTCCCATAGCCTCCCGATAGGGGTCTGCTTTTGATTTTACACCATTTTGCCTCTGTCCCCATGTTTTTCGCTTTTCGGTGTTTGGGACATCCTCACTCAATTTCTTAATTTCTTCGATTGCTTTATCCAGTGATTCCTCGTCAGTATATCTTAATACGTCCGCAAGGCTTGACGGCATACCTACATCAAATAGCCTTTCTCTAGCCATTAAGCGAAGTTCTCGATCTGCCAATTCTTTTTCTTTGTCTGCCCCCGATGAGGAACTCTCTGTTTTTTCCTTTTCACGTGAAAGGCGTTTACGGATAATTTCGTTCACTTCCTCTTGCGTGAAAGTTCTTTCTTCGCTATTTTCCTGCGCTTCTACAGTGTTATTGATTCTTTCATTACCATCCATGATAACCTCCTATTTAACGTCTAGTAGACTTATTTTTTTGAGCCTTTTCCCTCATGCTCAGGAGTCAAGTCAACGGTTACTAATTTTATGAACATGAATTTGAGCAAATAAAAAAGGACGCAAGAACAATTATAGCTGGATTTAAACTATAATCATTCCCACGCCCTGTATAGGCTTACACACAGAAGAGGAAAATCATTGCGAAAGGAGTTTTTAACTTCGTGTGCGGTACTCATATTATTCTATTTGCTCTAAAATAATTATATCAAATATCACAGTTTATTGCAATGTTCTTTTCATAAATTCCAGTAGTTTCTTGCACTCTTCTGATTTACTGAAATTTTCTGCCGATAGCTTCATAACTTCCCGCTGCCTTTTCTTTCTTCTCCGGCTCTCTCCGCTCTTGATACCTCCCTTTCTTCCCATTTCCCGTAGTTCGCTCGGGCTTCGTTCCGTGTTCGGTATTAAATTTGAATCATTCACAATTCAGCCCCCTCTCCCGCTTCGTTCGGGCTTCGCTCACGGTTCGAGACACCGTAAGCCCTTTTATACTTCCCTTTTGCCGGTTGTTTCTTCCAACTCTTCACAAGAGAGGAAAGAGGTCTTGTAACCTCTTCTAGTTCCTCATCTGTGGTATATGATATTTTAATCTTCACGCTCATACTCTTCTTTCTCCTGTGCCATTCCCATACCCATCATAAGATAATAAATTTTCTTAACCTGCTTATATGATGATTCATTTAATGCTTGTTGAATAGTTTTTAACATTTCTTCTCTCTCTAACATTCGCTTTCTGCTCCTCTCTCTGCTATCGTGCCGGTTCTGCTGTTAGCGCAGCTCCCCAGCAAGGACAGCTTTTTTATTTTGATTTGCTCCGGTAGTATTGGTAGCACACCGGAGCGCCGATCTATCTATTATTGTTCTGCTGCCGTCCGGTTCAAGTGTTAGTACACCGTTCTAGAAAAGGCAGCTTTTGTTCAGAATATTGCTAAATATGAATGCATCTCCGTGTATATTAAGCCGTTCTACTGCTTTGCTTTTGGCTGGTAAACAGTGCCGATCAGATACAAATGACCACCGCACAGACATTTCTTTCGCTCTGCTGTAGCTTGGTACTTTCTTCCGCAGCATAAGCATTTCTTGTATGTATTAATTGGCTTCATTGACTGCACCTGCCTTTCTCATTCCGTCTTTTACTCCCTGCTGATATATTTTATTCAAGGCTTTCGCAAATGCAAGAGCAAGCTCTTCGTCTGTCTGATCTGCCTTTTCAATCAGGGCGCACCATTTTTTCACAAACTCATCTACATTTATATAATCTTTCATAATTTCCCTTGTCCTTTCCCTGGACGCCATGCTATTATTAAAGCGTATTGTCTAGCTGGCTTGTCCAGTGTTTGCCCTTGTCTAATTGCTGTTAGATGAGGGCGTTTTTCTTAATTTGTATCAACATTTCCTGCAATTCGTAAAAAGTAATACCCTTTACTTTGAAAATGATTCGGCGGTATGTAGCCAATGCAGTCAGACAACTTGGTTAGATTGTCATTGATTCCCTCTAGCGCATCAGCAATTCGTTCTAACGTTTCAATCTTTGTTGTTTCTAATAATTCATTCATGGTTTTTCTCCTTTTATTTATTCAAAACAATTCCTCTACGATTTTATCCCAGCGAACTTTATTTTTCTCTTCCTCTTCTTTCATTCGTCTTGTTCTATCTGCAATAATTTTATTTAACTCGTACAACTTAGCATCCTCTTTAAGCGTAAGCTGTGCATCATTTGAAGTCATAACAACGCCCTGTCTAGTTAATATAACAAGTGCGTCATAACATTCAAATGGATCACAATTTTTGCATTTACTCATTTTTTCTCCTTTCTGGCAACGATGGAACGATAGAAACGCTACTTCTATTAACTTTTTTTCGCAGAATTATGGTATTTCTGTAAAAAGTTATTTTTTTATAAAATGTTAGTTACCCTCGTTACTATTACTGTTTTTCCTTGAAAATACGCGGTTTTTGCGGAAACGATACAGGCAATGATGTGGTAACTCTGAAAACGATAATTAAGTAAATGGAAGTTCGCCTTCGTAATGCTCTATATATTCCGACGTTCTTACATAAGCCTTCTGCTTACCAAATTCGGCAAATCTATGTGTGCCTTTTCGCTCCCATCCGGAAATAGAGTTGTTCATAATATCCATTATCCTGTTTATTGTTCTCCTATCCGGATTTTCCACATTTAAGACATCTGATGCGATTTGCATATTGCAAGTATAATCGTCCTGTCTTGAATCGAGCCATCTCTGTATCATCCCGATTAGCGGATCATCTTCCTTAAAGTCTTCCTGCAGTTCTTCTACATATTCCTGTAACTTCTTCGGAAGAACTAATGAAAATTTTCCACTCAGATATATTTTATAGGCTTCCGCCCATGCCTGCCTGAACTCATATAGCAAAAGCTCATCATCAACAAATAAACTTTTTGCTATCGGCTCAACTCCACATTCCAATGGTAAGAATCTTCTGTTCCCTGTCTTATCAACTAAAAATTGGGCATCGTTTGTAGTACCAACAAATACACAGGTACGGTATCGCTTTTCACTTTCTCTGGCATACGCTCCGCGGTATTCATCTGATTTAGCTGTAACGAAAGACTTGACGCCCTCTATCGCACTCTTGACTGCAAGCAGTTCATTAAATTCTACAATCAACTTGCCCTGTATCAATTCCGCTGCATCCTTATTTTTGTCTATCGTTTTCAAATTCTCTAAATACCAGTCTTCATTACAACACACTTTCAAGAAAAATGTAGATTTTCCTATGCCTTGGCGCCCAGAAAGAACTAGAACATAATCAAATTTTGTCCCCGGACTAAATGCCCGGCTTATAACTGCAAGCATAACCAGTTTCATACAATGCGCCGAATACTCACTTTTAGCTACGCCAAGATAATCTGTTAAAAGATTTTCTATTCTTGGAACTCCATCCCATACCGTGCTGTTAAGCATATCTATAAACGGATTGAATTTATTTACATCCGCTGCCATTTCCAACGCTGCTAGTATTTTCTTGTCCGAATTTAAAAGGTAATACGTTTCCATATAGTAAATCAAGTATTCATTATCTATATTGGTCCATTCCCTCAATTTCTCTGATTTATTCCACGGTAACGCACCTTCTACGTTCTTCCTGTTTGATAATGTATTGAATTTAATTTTCCCCGACAAGACTGGATCACATCCAAGAACTGTAACGCAATTCTTTCTTGATTGAATCGGTATGTTTTTATCCTTCTGCATATCCAGCATACTAAATACTCTTCCTACCATTTCAATATCTGGTTTGCTACATATTCCCGGGGCAGCCCTCGTCTCTTCTGCTTCTCCGCTTCTTGCTGTTTCTCTTTCTCCCTGCACTCACTCGCCGCCTTTCTGCTTTTGCTTTCATTTTCACATTGTTTCTTGTACCACTTCGCCACATTCTTCATCTGTTGATTATGCTCTTTTTCATACTCATTAACAAAGCGGTTGTAATACTCCCTCGCCCTGCTACAGCCTAAAAATTCAAGCCGTGTAAGGGCATCTTCGGCAAATCCTGCCCATGTAAGCTCATAGCCATAGATTTTCATAAAGAATGACTTATCAAGTCTCATATCGCAAGATATGCTGTCAAGTAGTTCTCTTCTGCTTGCCATCTACTCACCTACCGTTTTTGTACCGAAGAACCTTTCTTGAAAATACGCCACCGGAACACGGCCACGACAAATAAGAAATCCTTTTTCTTCCAGTTCTTTGTTCATTTGTCGGATATACTGATAGCTTTTGCTCTCAGACACTCCAAGAATCTCTGAAATGTCCTTTGCTGTGTACACTTGCTTACTCACAATTCCATCTCCTTTCTCATCTTCTCAATCTGATTGTCAATGTTCTGCATCTCTGTAGCGTACTCAGCTTTCCAACTGCTGCCATTTTGCAGAATCAACTCTGACTTTCGCCTCACTAAGGCTGTGTAGTCCCTAATTTGATTTACTGTCATTCTATCAGCTCCTTTCAATCATTTCACACGCTGCCCGGCGTATTTTATTCTGTTTCGATGATTTCTTCCACTCTTACGCCTACACCCTTGGCAATTTTGCCAATTGCTTGCGGCGTCGCATTCTTCTGATTTAAAATTACAGAAAAACGCTGCCGGCTCAATCCTGCCCTTTCTGCTGCTTGGGCCATTGTCAGACCACTGTTTGCAAGAGCGATTTCAAATTTCAAATTGTTAATTGTCATTTTCTCACCTCCGTCAATCACTATTGTGATTTTAAAAATATCACTAATTTGATTAAATGTCAATAACAAAAGTGATTTATTTTAAATTCGTTTTGTGATATAGTAAATATACGGAGGTGATAAAATGGGCTTACATGAAAAAATTAGAGAACTTAGATTGAATAATAATATTTCTCAAAAAAAGCTCGCTGACGCTATTGGTGTAGCTCAGTCATCAATAAACTATTGGGAAAAGGGACAAAGAACGCCATCTGTTGACGCAGCTCAAAGGCTTGCAGATTATTTTAATATTACTTTAGATGAATTATACGACATCAACGATATATCTGTTGCATCTAACAAATCAAAAAAAGGCGTTTTTGACAAGTTTTTAGATATTTTAAAATCTGATTACGAAGATGATGAGTATGTTGAATATGATGATATTGTAGATAAAGAATCGGAGTTTGAAACCTTACAAAAAGAATTCTTCAAAAATAAAAATATTAAAATGCAAGATTTAATGTTTAAATTGAATGCTCTAGGTCAAGATAAAGCTATAGAACAAGTAGAACTGCTAACCAAGATCCCGGAATATCAAAGAATACACCGATAATTCGGAAGAATAAAAGGTGTCGCATTTCGCTACCCCCTTACAAGTGTAGGAAAATCTATGGCAGTAAATAATTTAACAACCGTATCTAAAAGTACGCTTGTAAAAATCGGCTAAACCAAGTGAAGATTGCTCCTGTTGAAATTGACTGCTCAAGATTGAACTTTCAGATATTTTTTGTCCTAAAGTAGCAAAGCGCTACCTTAGATAATAGGGTCGCAAAGCACGCCCCCATATCTTCAACCATTTCACACGCTGCCCGGCTTGAAATGAAAGGAGATATACACATGGCAACTTATAAAGACGCTGATCGGGGAACATGGTACTGTAAATTTTACTATACAAATTGGCAGGGAGAAAAGAAACAGAAATTAAAGAGAGGGTTCAAGCTTCAGCGTGAAGCAAAAGACTGGGAACGGAAGTTTTTAGAGCAGTTTGCAAAGAATCCTGATATAACCTTTGAATCGCTCTATGAGAAGTATAAGGCGTATATCACACCAAGAATAAGGGAAAGTTCAGCGATCACACGCTTTGGCATGCTTAACACGCATGTGCTGCCATTCTACAAGAACCGGATTGTATCAGACATTTCTCCGGCAGATATTGCAGCCTGGCAGACGGAAATTCTCAACAAAGGTCTAAGCGAATCTTACTCTCATACAATCAATGTATATTTAAAGGCTATCTTTGCCTATGCGGTGGAATATGTCGGCCTGGCAAAGAATCCTTGCACCAAGTCCATAGGCTCGTTAAAAAGCCGTAAAATCGACTTTTGGACACCGGAAGAATACAAACAGTTCTCAGAAACCTGCAAGGATAATATAGAGTATTTCACATTATTTGAGCTGCTATATTACACAGGCATGAGAGTAGGTGAAGCCCTCGCCCTTACGTTAAATGATATTGATTTCAAGGAAAACACAATTTCCATTACGAAAACATATTACAGAGTAACTGGAAAAGATTTGATAAACCCGCCAAAGACCGCCGGGAGTGAACGAACTATCATAATACCGGAGTTTTTAACTGATGAGCTTAAACAATATGTGAGTCACTTGTACAAGCCTGATCCGGAAGAACGAATATTCAATAAACGTCCGCAGTATGTCCGCAGTATATTGAGAGATCGGGCAGAGAAAGCCGGAGTAAAACAGATAAGAGTTCACGATTTAAGGCATTCTCACGCTTCCATGCTCATTAATTTAGGCGCTAACCCAGTACTTGTGGCCAATAGATTAGGGCATGAATCAGCAGATATTACCCTGAAAATATATTCTCACTTGTTCCCATCTACACAAAGTGAAATAGTAAACAAAATCAAGAAAGTGTAAATAATAGTATCATTTCAGTATCACAGAATATAAAAGAAGAGCCTAAACCCTTGATTTATAAGGGAAAAGGCTCTTTTTATTATTATTTCTGCACAATATTTATATCTACTCGAAAATGTTGATTTTACGCTGTTTTTCGCTATCTATCTTCTGATTTACTCCATTTTTACTCCAATTTTAAGCCAATATTTTCAGTTCAGCTACTTCTTCTTTTTTCTTTTCTTCTGAAACGTGCGTGTATAAATCGGTTGTCATTGCCAATGTGGAATGACCTAAGAGTTTCTGTACTACCTGTTGGTCTACTCCATTTTCATAACACCTTGTAGCGTATGTATGTCGCAGAGTGTGACAGGTAAACACTTCAAATATCTTCGGCTCTCTCTTTTCTTCCTTTGCCAGTTCAATCTCTATCACATTGATTTTCGCTACATAGTCTTTGATTGCACTATTGACGTTGTAATAATAAACTGGCGAACCATCAGAACAGGTAAATACCAAGTTTTGAAATTCTTTATGCTGTTTCCATATCGAGCGTTTCCACATCTTCTGTTCTGTCTGCTTTATCTTCTGATTTTGTAAAATCTCATACACTTCATCTGTCATAGGAATTACACGATTACTGGATATGGTTTTTGCAGTCGTATAGAAAAACTTTGAACCCTCAACAGGACTGGAAGCCTTTGAATAATGGATTGTCTTATTGATTATAATTTCTCTTTTTTCAAAGTCACAATCTTCCCATTTTAGTCCCAGCACTTCTCCAATCCGACAACCTGTTGTCACAGCAAATTTCAAAACATTGATGTGTATGTAGGAAGAAGCAAATGTAAAGAATTTTTCCTGTTCCTCTCTTGTTAATACACGTCTTTCTTTTTTCACTTCTTTTGGCATTTCCACACCGATACAAGGATTTTTTCTAATGTATTCACTCAATACCGCTTTATCAAACATATCACTCTGTTGTGATATAACATAGTTGTAACAGCTCGACCTAATGAGATATAATATTAGGAGGAAACGAGGT
>OBUS01000850.1_pt1 | contig 11111 bp, 10 predicted proteins | sample 1475921 | NCBI WGS metagenome assembly OBUS01 (sample SAMEA2579948, study PRJEB22360) | human gut metagenome | reverse complement strand
ATAAGCCCAGAATCGTTGAATTTTCAGCATTCTGGGCTTAAGTTGACCACATTGGAGTCCGACCCGGACTCGAACAAAAAATAAGACAGTGCATATACACTGTCTTATTTTTTATTAGCGTGCGTTAGAGGATTCGAACCCCCGGCCTTTTGGTCCGTAGCCAAACGCTCTATCCAGCTGAGCTAAACGCACATCCTTGTGAAGTTCTTATCTCGTGTCCCTCACAACAATGAGTATTCTACTCTATACTGGAGCATTTGTCAACACTTTTTTTGAATTTTTTATTTTTTTCTTTTGATTCGCAAAATTATAACAATTTACAACTATTCTGTAATGATATCAGTACACAGGTACACCAAAATACCATCGCAGTCCTGTTTTCATTAATTCCGCCGCAAAGCCTCGATCGGGCTCAGCTTTGCTGCTTTCTTCGCAGGATAAATTCCAAAGAATACTCCTACTGCACAGGAAAACAAAGTCGCCGCCATAATTGTACTCAGGCTGATTCCCGGAGTGATGGACATTCCCATGCTGCTGCTTATGATTGAACAGATCACATATCCGCCAATCACACCCAGAACAATTCCTATCACCCCTCCAATCACCGTCAGAATTGCCGCCTCTGCCAGAAACTGCATCATAATAGAAGAGGTTTTCGCTCCCAGTGACTTACGGATACCAATCTCTCTGGTACGTTCTGTTACGGAAACCAGCATAATATTCATAACGCCGATACCGCCAACCAGAAGGGAAATTCCCGCCACAAAAGAGATAAAAGCAGTCACCATATCCAGCATCTGATTCATAGAGCTCATAATATCCTGAAAGCTCTGTACCTGAAAGTAATCTTTTCCTGCACACTGATGTCTTTTTTCCATCAGTTTTACCACTTTGTCAGCAACATCCTGACTGTTTAAGCTCTTATCTGCCTGCATTGTTACTGAGAAAAAGTAATCGGATACACCGGTGAATTCATTCATTGTAGTATAGGGAACATTAATAGTCACCGGCATTCCCTCATAAGTATAACTGACAAAGGTTCCATTTTCTTTCTGGGTTGTCACCCCGCAGATACGAAGACTTTTGGTCAGTCCATAACAATTGACATCTACAGTCATTCCAACCACATCATCTGTGCCAAAGAGTCTTTTTGCATCTGCATCGGAAAGCACACAGACATTTTTTGCTTCCTGGACTTCATTTTCCCCGAAATATACTCCATGCTTCATGGTGGCATTATTTAACAGCTTTGCATCCGGTCCCTCACCCGTCAGCATAAGAGAAAAATTTCCCTTACCTGTGGTAGTTTCTCCACTGAATGAATCCGAAACATTTACTCCTTCTATACCGTCTACCGCCCGGATTGCTTCCACATCATCCGCAGTGATCCACTCCTCATCTGTCTGTGCCTCATCGCTGACACTGATGGCAATCTGCCCGCCGCCGATATCATCAATTTCACTGTTCATCTGGTTCTTGGTTCCTTCACCCACAGATACAATGGCAATTACAGAAGCAATGCCAATGATAATGCCAAGCATAGTCAGAAAAGAACGTCCCTTATTTGCCATAATGTTATGGACTGCCATCTTGATATATTCATACAGATTACTCATCGGCATCCTCTCCTGTCTGTTCAGGAACTGCCTGTACTTCCATTCCCTCTGTGTAATCACCCAGATCTGCGATTACTTCTTCTCCTTCTTTGATTCCGTCCGTAATTTCCACATAATCCTCTGAGCTGATTCCTGTGGTAATATTTCTCTTTGTCACCAGTCCATCTTCTATCACATAGCAGAAGGAGCCTTCTTTTCCGATATTGACCACTTCCACAGGAAGAGTCACCACATTTTTCGCAGAAGCCGCATAAATCTTAACCTTTGCATCTACTCCCAGGAAAATATCTTCATCTGGATTATCAATGCTTACTGTTGCTGAAATGACCGGCGTTCCTTTTTCATTCTGCACCGCAATATGACTCATTTTTGTTACAGTACCCTGATAAGTATTATCCCCCAAGGTAATCTCAACAGACTGCCCCTCTTTCACTGTATTATAATCATATTTAGAGAGAGTCACATCCACACTTGCCTTGTCTGTATTCTCAATAGTAAACAGTTCCATACCCTGAGTAACTGCTGCTCCCTGCTTAATATCTGCCTTGGATATGATTCCGTTAAATTCCGCGGTGATTCCTTTCTTTCCTTCCTTCACCAGTTCCTCGGCTGATTTTGCGTCCAGTTCGGAAAGATTATCTGTTACTTTCAGTTTCTCTTTTTCTTCTTTTGTCAGGCTTGTGGAATCTGCATCTGCGATAGCTTTCTCAGAAGCCAGATCTGACTGAAGCTCTGCAAGTTCATCGCTTGCTGTCTCAAGTGCACTTTCCAGAGCAGAAGTATCCGCAGTTACTGTCCCGCCATCACTTCCACTGTAATCATATCCGTAGGAGGAAGAATCTTCCCCATCGCTGTCATCTGCATCTGAACCGTCTGAAATTCCCCATGAGTAATCTGCACTGCTTTCTGTGAAATCAGAAAGTACCGGCATTTTCGGTGTCTGCTGCTTAAGATCATTATAAGTCTGCTGTGCCTGCTGCATTGCGAGCTGTGCCTGTGTTCTTGCAGCCTCCGCATTATCCAGAGCCTGTGTATTCTCATCTGAAGGGTCTGCCTGCCATGTTGCAAATGCCATCTGATATGTGGTGTCTGCCTGATTATAATCGCTTTGTGCCTGATTATACTGTGCATTCAGATCTGAGAGCTGCTGCTGGTACTGCGGAAGAGTCTCCGTCTTGTATGTATAAAGTGCGGCCTGATATTTACTCTGGATTTCCTCCTGTTTCTTTGCCTCTGCCTGGGCTTTTGCCTGAGCTTCCTGCTGCTGTGCCTGAGCCTGAGCTGCTGCCTGTGCGGATGCCTGAGCTGCCGCTTCACGCTGTGCCGCTGCTGCTGCCGCTGAAATCTGTGATTTCAGAGACGAGACATAAGCTTTTTTATCCTTTATTTTCTTCTCAAGCTCCTGAACATTCTTTTTGGCATCCTTCTGCTTCTTCTCTGCTTTGTCAGATTTATTTCTTGTATCCTTTGTATCATACTTTGTTGATTTCAGATTCAGTTCTGCTTTCCGATTATCTTTCTCCAGATCCTCTGTATTAAACTCGATCAGTTTTGTTCCCTTTTTCACCACATCTCCCTGGGCAAAAGAAACCGTTTTCAGCTCTGCATTTACAGGAGAATAATAGGTCTTCTCCTCTTCACTTCCCACTGTTCCTGTAGCATCTACAATTTCCTCAACATCACCCTTCTCTGCAATTACCACCTGAACCTGCGGGATCTGATTTTCTGTGGAATTCCTCTGACCTGCTACTGTAACTCCGCCGGCAACAACGAGAACAGCCGCTGCTCCAATAATAATTTTCTTTTTACTTTTCTTTTTTTTCATAATATTTGTCTCCTTGTAACCGGGTTTATGCATCCAGCTGATTTTTTATATATTCTTCTTTCCCATAGTTTTTATTGATAAAATCTGACTCTATCTTTCCATCCATAATTCTGACTACACGCCTTGCCTGAGCAGCAATCCCATTATCATGTGTGATCAATATGACCGTTTTTCCCTGCTCGTGCATACTTTTAAGAATCTGAAGAATCTCCTTACTGGATGCAGAATCCAGATTTCCTGTAGGTTCATCTGCCAGGATCACCGGTGGCTGGGCCGCGATTGCTCTTGCAATAGCCACCCTCTGCTGCTGTCCTCCTGACATTTCATTTGGTCTGTGATCCATACGTTTCTCAAGCCCTACCATGGTCAGTGACTCTACTGCCAGCTTATGTCTCGTTTTTCTGTCTACCCCTCTGTAAACCAGCGGTAGTTCCACATTTTCAATTGCAGTCAGATTTGAAATCAGATTAAATCCCTGAAAAATAAATCCGATCTCCCGGTTTCTGACTTCTGAGAGTTCATTGTCTTCCATTGTGGACACATCAGTTCCATTCAGAAAATATTCGCCGGATGTAGGCACATCCAGACAACCCAGCATATTCATAAATGTAGACTTTCCTGAACCTGACTGTCCGATAATAGCAACAAACTCACCCTTATTAATTTCCAGATTAATATGATCCAGCGCCCGTACTTCATTCTCGCCGGGATTATATATTTTACACAAATCTTTTACTCTGATCAGCGCTTCCTCCATCTTTCCCTCCCGTCTATTAAATATCCTGCTCCAATCCAGATCTTACAGAATCGCAACCTGTCTTTCGTAAGATATCAGAAATACCTTTTACAATCATAACCTCACTTATATGTTAAAAGGGCAGCGCTTCAGTTTTCCAAAAGCTCTGCCCTTATCTGCGGAATCTGCAAGTCTCTGTTATCAGAAACGATACAGCTTCCACGATTTCTTCATATTTTTATTCCGCATCTGCCTGACTTTTTATGCTTCCAGCAGAAATGCCTTATATGCTTTCTTAGCTTCGTAAATATCTGCCTTACTTGTCACTTCCCATGGTGCATGCATACTGAGCACTGCCACACCGCTGTCAATGACTTCCATTCCATAAAGTGCTGCGATATAAGCGATTGTTCCGCCTCCGCCTATATCAACTTTACCAAGCTCAGCTGTCTGGAATGCAACTTCATGGCTGTCAAAAATATTTCTGACTCTTGCCACATATTCTGCATTTGCATCATTCGAGCCGGATTTACCTCTTGCTCCGGTAAATTTATTTAATACGATACCTCTTCCAAGATAAGCTGCATTCTTTTTCTCAAATGCCTCCCCATAAGCCGGATCATAGCCTGCACTTACATCAGAGGAAAGCATACTGGAATTCTTCAGAGTTCTCCTCAATCTCAGATCACTGTAGCATCCCATTGCATCCAGAAGTTCAGCCACTGCGTTCTCAAAGAAACGTGACTGCATACCGGTTGCACCTACGCTTCCAATCTCTTCTTTATCAGTAAACAGACAGCAGGAAGTGTGTTTCGGGGTGTCCATCCCAAGCATTGCAAGCAGAGAAGTATATGCGCACACTCTGTCATCCTGTCCATAAGCAGCAATCATACTTCTGTCCAGACCACACTCTCTTGCCTTTCCTGCCGGTACGATCTCCAGCTCTGCAGAAAGAAAATCTTCCTCTTCCATATCATACTTCTCTTTAAGGATATTCAGTACATTCTGTTTTACTGCCTCTTTCTTCTTATCATCTTCCAGGTCTTTCAGTGGTCTGCTGCCGATCAGGATGTCCAGATTCTCTCCCTCGATCACTTCTGCCGCTTTTTTCTGCATCTGCTTTCCTGCAAGATGGATCAGAAGGTCTGTGATATATACGATCGGATCATCCTCATCCTCACCGATATTTACTTCTGCTGTACTTCCGTCTTTCTTTACCACTACGCCATGGATTGCCAAGGGAAGAGTCACCCACTGGTATTTCTTAACACCGCCATAATAATGGGTATCCAGATATGCAAGATCCGTATCCTCATATAATGGATTCTGTTTGACATCAAGACGTGGAGAATCAATGTGTGCTCCCAGAATATTCATTCCCTCAGAAATATCATCCTGTCCGATATGAAACAGTGCAATGATCTTCTTCATTCCGACTGTATAAACTTTATCTCCTGCTTTCAGTTTCTCACCCTTCGCAGTCTTCTCTTCCAGAGATTCATAACCTGCTGCCCGTGCTTCTCTGATGATCTGCGTCACACATTCACGCTCTGTTTTTCCCACATTAAGAAAATTGCGATACGCTTTTGCAACCTGCTCCAGTTCTTTTTCTTCTGCTTCTGTATAAGAAAGCCATGCATTTCTACGTTCCATTTACTGTTCCGCCTTTCTTTATGACTGTCATTCATAGTATTGCTTTGATAACGGTAACTATTCATCAGTTCGCTATTATGTAATGGTATTGAACAATTACCTGTTTTTCATTATAAAACATCCTCTGAAAATTTTCCATATGATTAATATTTATTTGTCAGTGGACATTATGATTCATTTCCGCTATAGTTGATGACAGGTTAATGTTTCTCCTCTCAAATTCATTATTTGCGAGGATTATTATAAAAATATCTGCAATACCAGGAGGTTCTGTCATGAAAAATTCAGAGGAACTGCGTCAGCAGCTTCGTTCCATAAACCGCAAAAGTTATCCGGCATATAAAGGGCTGAAAGGTCTGTATCATTTTGGAAATTATATTCTGTCCATCGACCATGTGCAGGGAGATCCTTTTGCTTCTCCCTCTCATGTCAGCATTCAGATTTCACACAGAGATGCCGGATTTCCCGTCGAATATTATAAAGATACACTTACCGGGACTACTCTTTGCGACTATCTTACACGTCAGTTTGAAAAACAGGTCAGTCAGTACAGCTTTCGTGCAAAAGGCTCCGGCAAAAGCGGCCTGCTCACTGTCAGTCATTGTGGTCAGGAGATTCTTTCCCGGACAGCCTGTGAAATAACAGAAAAAGGCATAACCGCCCGCTTTTTTGTGGGCTTCCCTGCTAATGGCCGCACGATCAATGCCACTGAACTGGAGAAAATCCTTTTTGATTTTCTGCCTGTATGCATTCAAAAATCCTTTTTCTACTCCAGCCTTAATGCAAAGGAATTACAGAATTATATAGAGCTTGCAGAGGATCAGGAATTTATCCGTCAGACGCTGCCCGCAAAAAATCTCTGCGCATTCATAGCCGATGGCTCCATCCTCCCAAGAGAAAGCGGTATTTCCTCCCGCCCTATGAAAGCTTCCGTTCCCTTTACTTCTCCGGACAGTCTGCGCATTTCCATAAATCTTCCCCATAAAGGAAAAATCACAGGCATGGGGATTCCAAAGGGAATCACTCTGATCGTAGGCGGTGGATATCATGGCAAATCCACGCTTCTGAATGCACTTGAACTTGGTGTATACAATCATATCCCCGGAGATGGACGTGAATACGTGATCACAGATGCAACTGCTGTCAAACTGCGTTCAGAAGATGGCCGTTTTATCAAGGATGTGGATATTTCCATGTTTATAAATGATCTTCCAAACAAGAAAGATACCCGCTGTTTCTCTACACTGGATGCCAGTGGAAGCACTTCACAGGCAGCCGGTATCGCAGAAAGCATGGAAGCCGGAAGCCACCTTTTTCTTCTTGACGAAGACACCTCCGCAACTAACTTCATGGTTCGTGATGCTTTCATGCAGCAGGTTATCCAGCGTGAGAAAGAGCCGATCACTCCGTTTCTGGAGCGTGCAGAAGATCTTTATAAAAAAGCAGGGATTTCTACAATTCTTGTTGCCGGAAGTTCCGGGGCATTCTTTCATATTGCAGATACAATTATCCAGATGGACAATTACGTTCCAAAAGATATTACAGCTTCTGTCAAAAAATTATGCAGCCAATATCCTCTGCCTGCTGTTTCAGTTACTGATTTTCAGCTTCCGCACAGCCATCGCATTATGAGCAGACCTGCCGAATCTTCTAAGCGCCTCAGACATAACAGTCGTGGAAATCATTCCGATTCCGGTGCCACAAAACCTGAGCGCCTGAAAACCAGAATCTCCGGAACAGATGGCTTCTCTCTCGGCAGACAGGAGATTGATCTCCGCTATACAGAACAGCTTATTGACGCAGAACAGACCGCTGCCTTAGGTCTCCTGCTGAAATATGCAGTTGAACATCTGGCAGACGGCAGACGTACCCTGCCTGAGATTGTGCAGTTTCTCTGGAAAAATCTCTCTTTACATGGTCTGTCCTTCTTTACGGAGAATCAAAAAATTTCCTGTGGTTACGCTACTCCCCGTATTCAGGAAATTTATGCCTGTCTTAATCGTTACAGAGGTTTATAAGAAAGAATCCTGCTTCAGTGACATAATAAAATCACCGCTTCTCCGTCGATCTTGTCGGCTAAGCGGTGATTCACGTTCATTTTACACTTTTTAGGGAAAGGAAAGATTTTCTCTTAAGGTACGTCATTTCCTTAAGATGTAAATATCATAACCTATAAATGTGAGAGAAATTTGTCTAATTTCTAATATAATTATAAAATTTATAAAAAAACTGCAAAAATTTGTTACTGTTCACTCCGTTCTCAGCAACACAAAAATTTTACACTTTTAGAAATTTTGTAGGAATCAGTTGCATCTCCCTTTCAATCCGTTATAATATTAGATGTATGTAACTATTTAATAATCAAAGAAATCTCTGCGGAACAGTTATCTGATATAGAGCTGCATAACACAACAAAGGTTAGTACACCGTTTTCGAAATAACTATACCACTCACTTGTCTGCAAATCCGATTGCACAGGTATAAAAGCCTCAGCGTAGCCCGTACGCCTGCGTTTTTATACCTGCACACTCGAATCCGCATCTTACGCGATAGGTATAGTTATTTACGAAACGATGTACCAGGAAAGAGGAAAATAAATGTTTAGAAAAATAGATAAAACCAGTACATTCAACGATGTTCTGAAACAAATTATCGAAAATATCCAAAACGGAGAATTACAACCCGGCGATGCACTTCCTGCTGAACGTATTCTGGCAGAAGAATTCGGAATCTCCAGACCAGCATTACGAGAAGTCCTAAAGGCTCTTTCCCTGCTCGGGATTACTGTCAGCGTACATGGCGGTGCCAATTATATTGCAACTGATCTTCACAGCTGTCTTACTGAACCTCTGTCTATCATATTTCAAATGTACAACAGCAAAATTCAGGATGCATTGCAGCTTCGAGGCGCACTGGAAAGCAAAGCTGCTTTTCTCGCTGCCCAAAACTGTACACCGCTGGATGCTGCTGAACTCCAGCTTATCATTGCCAGACTGGACAGCACTCAGGATGAAAAAATCCGCGGTGATCTGGATCGTGATCTGCATCTGAAAATTGCTCAGATTTCTGACAATCCATTAATACTGAGTGTCTTAAATGCCTCTGCACAGATTACCGAAAATATGATCGTTGGAATACGTTCCTATCTTATGCAGAAAAATAACGATGCACCGGAGATTGATTCCCAGCACACTCGGCTTGTTCAGGCAATAACCAATAATGATGCACCTCTTGCAGAAAAAGTTATGAACGAACATATGCATACTATAGAATATCTCCTGAATGAAATTACGTCTGACAACCTCACAATTTCTGATAACGTTCAACAACCATAAATTACCCTGATCATGTTATCAAAAATTATATGTCAGACCCACTTATCAAACCTATGGCAATCCTCTAAAATCATACTTTATCTGGAGAATTGCCATATCTGCTTTACAATCATTCTGTTTCTTCACTGAAAATCTCGCACATCAGCCTTGCCCCTGTTTTAAATCCCATGGCAAAACTTTCTTCCAGCTCTTGTGGATATATTTCCATATGTTTATTCATCAGTTCATCCAGTTCTTCAGCAAGCTCATCTGTCAGTTGAACTCTCAATTTCTGATAGCACTGGTATGCCTTCTCTTTTTTCTCTTTACATAAATCATCATGCATTACTGACATTTCATTTTTTTCTCTATTGTCATTATCCATATACATACCATACAATTTCCGAATCACATTTTCCATATATTTACCCAGTCTCTCTGAAAATATTTATTTACTGCATTCTGATGTTACAAGTATTCCCCACATATTCATAACTCACTCATACTATCGCATCAAATTGATTCTTACAACAGTCTCGCAGGATAACCTTTCTATTTCAAAGCGGAGAAAAGTAATACTAATATGTATTATAAATTTGTGTTATATCAATGTCAATCCTGTGTAACTATACTTTATATCATAACAGTGATTACGGAGATCAAAATTATAGCAATCCTCGTAAATAATGCATTTAAGACAGTTCAGCAGAGTGCGAAAGACAAGGAAGATATCTGCAGGCGTGCTGACGCACGGCAAAGATATCTGACGCAGGATTTCACACTCTGATGGGCTGGATTAAGATGCATTATTTCAGAGGATTGCTATAGAATAAGCAATATCAATTATGATAACCATTCACTAATAAATGTTTATACAGGAGGGATAATCATGCCAAACGACTTTATTGTCCGGCCAAAATGTACAGATAAAAAAGAAGACAGATCAATCACCATGACCATTCGCCTTGAACGTGAACTGCAAGAACAATATGATGACTTGTCTGCCAAAAGCGGACGCTCAAGAAATGAATTAATGTGCATGGCACTCCGCTATGCTCTTGATAATCTGAAATTTATCGAATAAATTATATGTATATGCGGAAAAAAGTCCCTGAAAATATCTGAATAAATGAATGATTATTTAAGTATTGTATGAAATAATGTTATAATTGACGAACTAATACTCATAGATATACAATTACTTCAATAACAGCAATAATTTATCTGACATTATTTACCATATTACTTTATACAGGGAGGTTTTTTTATGCATTCATTATCAGATTCTACTCAGGGATACACTTACACCATTAAATGGATGTTCGGATTGCCGGAAGTTATGAAATCCATGCACGATATGGATATTCATGAAGGCAGCACGATTCGCGTTCTCCGCAAATTCCACGATTCTCTGATTATTTCTTCTGCAAACCGAAAGATTGTTCTTGGAAATGAAGTTGCAGACAGAATACAGGTATAGTGCTTTATATTTAAATGTGGCGAAATTTACAAGACAAAGGCCGGATAAATGCTGTAACATTCAGCATTTATCCGGCTTATTCTTATCTTTGTTCTATCAGTCGTCAGTTTTCCGTCTTAATAATTGTTCTCTGAATTATAAGAAGAAAGAGACGCAGATAAGGTATACAACTGTAAACATTGTGGTGAACCTCACATGACTAAAGTCACATGCTTCCAGACGCTTTAGGCGTCAGACTGAATATCGGCGGATACGCCTGTAACTTAGGTCTGCACAATTATGCGCTTTTTCCATGCCGGATACGGCAGGTTTCCACATTACAGGTAGTCCGCTGTATATCTGCCTGTATCTATGCTGCTTTTAAGAGTTCCATTTCTGAATGGAGTTTCCTCAGATCTGCATAGACACATGAGGTTCTACGCTTTACAGGAAGGACTTTTGCCTCCAGTAAAGACCTTTCCGTTGCCGGAAGGGGTTTTAAAAGTTC
>OBUS01000846.1_pt1 | contig 11198 bp, 10 predicted proteins | sample 1475921 | NCBI WGS metagenome assembly OBUS01 (sample SAMEA2579948, study PRJEB22360) | human gut metagenome | reverse complement strand
CAACCTTTGTTAAGAGAAGCAACTGTCAATGGCTTTTTTATGTTTGCAACCTTTTCAATCTTTTGGTCTACATTAATTTTCTTTGTTAGTAGTCCAGCTTATTATTGGGGACCGAAAGAAGTCGGTATTTTAGCAATTTTTGGTTTATCGGGAGCATTCGTAGCACCCATCATTGGTCGTCTATCCGATTATTATCCAGAGCGGAAGATTGTTTTGATTGGCCTGTTGATGCAGTTCGGTAGTTTTATCTTACTTTTTCTAGGTGGAACACATGTGGTCTTACTAATCTTAGCAATTATTGTTTTAGATATCGGTACTCAATTTGGGCAAGTAGCCAATCAAACACGCGTCCAAAATTTGGGAGAAGAAGCCAGCAATCGTAACAATACCGTCTTTATGTTTTTCTATTTCATCGGCGGTTCACTGGGTTCATTGATTGGTACATTAATGTGGCAAAACTATGGTTGGTCTGGTGTTACTTTAACTGGTATTGGGTTCCAATTGTTCGCATTATTTTTTCACTTTATGCTCTTTGCTCCCAAAAAGAAATGGAGCAAAAAAACCTGAATGCTATCACAAGCATTCAGGTTTTTTAATGTTTATTTATAGTGATTTATAGGTATTAACCACATTTTCAGGAGTAAAGCCGAATTTTTCAAGAACTAGACCGCCAGGTGCAGAAGCGCCGAAGTGATCAATTGTAATTGTTTTGCCTTCCGTTCCTACATAGCGTTCCCAACCAAAGCTTGCTGCAGCTTCAATTGCCACACGTTTTGTCACAGCTTTAGGTAACACACTTTCTTTATATTCAGCAGATTGTTTTTCAAACAAATCAAAACTTGGCATTGACACGACAGATACATCGATGCCTTCTTCCGCTAATTTAGCTTGTGCTTCCACTGCTAGATTTACTTCAGAACCAGTCGCAATTAAAATCCCTGTTGGTTGTTCACCTTTTTGTGGTGACAATACATAAGCACCTTTTTGAACAGAATCAGAAGCGTGTTCTAACGTTCCTTCTAAAACAGGTAAGTTTTGACGACTTAGAACTAAAATAGTTGGTGTTTCCGTAGAAGTCATAGCAATTTTCCAAGCAGCAACAGTTTCATTGCCGTCTGCTGGACGAATCACATGAACATTTGGAATGCAACGAACACTTGCTAATTGCTCAATTGGTTCGTGTGTTGGCCCATCTTCACCCACCGCAACAGAGTCATGCGTTAAGACGTAAGTTACAGGAACTTTTTGTAAAGCGGCTAAACGGATTGCTGGACGTAAGTAGTCAGTAAAGACGAAGAATGTCCCGCCATAAACATGACTACCACCGTGTAATTGAATCCCGTTCATTGCTGCAGCCATTGCAAATTCGCGAACACCAAACCAAATATTACGGCCTTCGTATTGACCAGGTTCGAAATCTTTTTCTGCAGCAACCATTGTATTATTTGAGGCTGATAAATCAGCTGAACCGCCCCAGAAACTTGGAACAACTTTTGAAATAGCTTGAATCGTTTCTTTACTTGTTACACGACTTGCGGCACTTGTTCCTAGTTCATATTTAGGTAATTCTTGTTCCCAACCTTCAGGTAATTGGTTGGCAAAAGCTTCTTTAAATTGTTTGGCTAATTCTGGATGCGCATGTTCATAGTTCTTAAACATCTCATTCCAAGTCTCTTCAGCTTTTTGGCCTTCGTCAATCATCGTTTCTTTAAAACGAGCAGCGACTTCCTCTGGCACAGTAAAGTCAGGATATTCCCAACCATAAACAGCTTTAGCCGCTGTAATGCCCTCTTCACCAATTGGCGCGCCGTGAACGGAAGAAGTTCCTTCTTTTGGTGCTCCGTAACCAATGACTGTTTTAACTTCAATCAATGTTGGTTTATCTGTTTCAGCTTTAGCCGCTTCAATCGCAGCCTCTATTTCATCTAAATCATTGCCATCTTTAACTAAAATATGTTGCCATCCGTATGCTTCATAACGAGCCCCAACATTTTCAGTAAAGGCTTTAGAAGTTGGTCCATCTAATGAGATGTCATTTGAATCGTACAAGACAATTAATTTACCTAATTTCATATGACCAGCCATTGAACTTGCTTCTTGGGAAACACCTTCCATTAAATCGCCGTCACCACAAATTGCGTACGTATAATGATCCATAATAGGGAAACTATCACGATTATAAGTTGCAGCTAAATGCGCTTCAGCCATTGCCATACCAACAGCCATAGCAATCCCTTGTCCTAGAGGTCCCGTTGTTGCTTCAACACCATCTGTGTGGTGCACTTCTGGATGCCCTGGTGTTTTACTATCCCATTGACGGAAATTTTTCAAATCGTCAATTGTTACGTTGTATCCTGATAGATGTAATAAGCTGTACAACATTGCAGAGCCGTGGCCTGCTGAAAGTACAAAACGATCACGATCAACCCAGTTTCTAGAAGTTGTTGGGTTCACCTTTAAATGTTTTGTCCAAAGTGCATACGCCATTGGGGCAGCACCCATTGGTAAACCAGGATGTCCTGAGTTCGCTTTTTGTACGGCTTCAATACTTAATGTCCGGATTGTATTAACGCCCAATTGATCTGTCTTGTCAAACAAAAAAATCATCTCCTAATTTAGGTTTTTTTTACCTTTATTCATAGTGTAGCTTATTTCGACAATGAAAGCAATTACTTTCTGTTGTGAAGTCCTTTTTCACGTTGAATTTGTTTTAGTTTTTCAGGAGTCACATCGGTCCCTTCTTGATCCACGACCTTCATTCCTTCGATATGGTGACGCATCCCTCCACGAAATGCTTCTAAATACTCTTTACGTAATTCTTGTTGTTCGACTTTTTCTTTCGCACTAAGTTCTTCCACTTTTGCTTTATTCGCTAATTCATTTATACGGGCAATTTTTTCTTTCGATAACATCAAAATCCCTCCTTACTCTCACTGTCTATATTATAAGAACTGCCTTAAAAAAACAACTATATTCTGATATTTATAAAACACGAACGCTTGTTTGATTTCGTTCGCATTTTATGGTACACTAATTTTATCAATTGAAAGAAGGTGCGGGTTTTGGCGAAACGTACAGAAACAAGACAATTAGAAGTACTTAAATATATATACGAACAAGTCGAATTAAAGGGTTATCCGCCAACCGTTCGCGAAATTGGGAAGGCTGTTGATTTATCCTCAACTTCTACCGTTCACGGACATTTAGCTCGTCTTGAAAAAAAGGGTCTAATCTTACGTGACCCAACAAAACCGCGAGCAATCGAATTAACACCAGAAGGCTTGGAAAAGATCGGAATTCAGCCGACAACTATTCCGATGTTAGGTGTCGTAACTGCTGGTGAACCAATTTTAGCGGTGGAAGAAGCATCAGATTTCTTCCCGTTACCTCCTGATTTACGTACAGAAGAAAATGCTTTATTTATGTTGACGATTCGAGGAGAAAGTATGATTAACGCAGGTATTCTAGATGGCGACCAAGTGATTGTTCGTAAGCAATCGAATGCCAATAATGGCGACATCGTAATCGCAATGACCGATGAAGATGAAGCAACCTGTAAACGATTCTTCCGAGAAGTAGATCATATCCGCTTGCAGCCTGAAAATGATGCATTAGCGCCTATTCTTTTAGATAACGTTACAATTTTAGGTAAAGTTGTTGGTTTATATCGCAATCATATTTAATAAAAAAAGGAAGTCACTCCGTTGAGCGGCTTCCTTTTTTGCTTGTTAACAAGTGAATAGCCTTTTGAGCTTCCTCGATAACCTCTTCTTCAGTTTCTACAGAAAGTAGATAATTTAAAGCTTCTAAACTTTGCTCAGGTTCTCTTTTTGCGAGCTGACCTAACGACCAAGCAGCTGTTCCGCGAATGACAGGACGCTGATCATTTAAACAGAGAATAATTTGTGGGATAGCTTCACGGCCGCCCAAATTCGCTAACGCAATCAAGGCATTCCGTTGCAATGGTTTTTTACCACGCCAAGAGCCTGCTAAGTGTCCGAATTGCTGTTTAAACTCTTTATTGGAAATAGTTAATAACGGTGCCAATTTGGGATAAACTTCTTCAATCTTTGGCTCCATCTCTTCATGAAAATGAAAATCTTTTCCTTTATTATAAGGGCAAACCAGCTGACAAATGTCGCAACCATAAATGACGTTACGCATTTTTTTTCGATACTCTTCAGGCATCATGCCTTTTGTTTGCGTTTGATAAGACAAACATTTTTGAGCATTCATTCGACCGTCCCCTAACAAAGCCCCTGTAGGACACCCTGTGATACAACGAGTACAATCACCGCAACCGTTTGGAACAGGTTCATCTGGCTCAAATTGAATGTTGGTGGTCACCTCACCTAAATATACAAAGGAACCAAATTCTTCGGTAATCAGTAGACCATTTTTACCAATGAATCCTAAACCCGCCCGCTGAGCAACAGCGGTGTCGACATATTCGCCAGTATCCACTTGCGGCCGAAAGCGCCAGTGTTCTTTTTCTGCTTCAGTGGCAGCTTGCTCTTCAATAAAAGCAATTAATTTTTGCAACCGATCCTGCAAAATGTGATGATAATCAATTCCCCAAGAGGCTCGCGCAAATTGGCCACGCTTTTCATCTCTAGGCATTTTTTCCTGAGCTTTGGTGGGATAAGCTAAAGCAATGGAGATAATGCTTTTAGGATGCTCAAACGTTTTTTCTGGGTAAATTCGTTCTTCCACATTTTGATGTTCAAACCCCGAGTTATATCCTCGCTCTCGTTGTTCATGCAGAGAATCTTCTAATTCAATAAATGGTTCAGCATGAGTAAAGCCAATTTTATCGATGCCTAAACGTTGACTCTCTTGAATAATTTTTTCTTTCAATGTCGGCATTGCTCATGCCTCCCTTCATTTTATTATTTATCGTTTCGATGATACGTTTCATAGTCATGTGCATAGAGATTTTTCTCGTCCACGACGCCGGGAACAGTGGCAACTTTTTCCCAAACAGACCAGTCAATTTCTGGAAAGAAGGTGTCGCCTTCAAACGTTTCATGAATCATCGTCCGATATAAGACATCGCATGCGGGAATCAGTTCTTTAAAAACGACAGAACCTCCACCAATAACGGTCACACCTTCATAGTTGTCAGCATACGCAAGAATCTCCTCTACGGAATGCATAACCAAAACGCCTTCAGCTTGGTAATCCGGATTACTGGTAAGAACAATCGTTGTTCGATTTGGTAACGGACGACATCCCATACCTTCGAAAGTTGCACGTCCTAAAACCAATGTATTATGAATTGTTTTTTCCTTGAAAAATTTCAAGTCGTTGGGTAAATGCCAAGGCAATTTGCCTTCTTTACCAATCACGCCTTGTTCATCTTGGGCCCAAATGGCTGCTAACATAGCTTCTCTCTCCTTTTTTATACGGCAATCGGCGCTTTAATCGTTGGATGTGGGTCATAGCCTTCTACTTTAATATCTTCCATATCAAAATCAAAAACAGAAGCCTTGTCTGGATTCAAAACGAGCGTTGGGAAAGAACGAACTTCTCGTGATAATTGTTCTTGCATTTGCTCCACATGATTTTGATATAAGTGGGCATCTCCTAGCGTGTGTACAAACTCGCCCACTGCTAAACCTGTTTCATGTGCAATCAGATGTGTCAATAAAGCATAGCTTGCAATGTTAAAAGGAACACCTAAAAAAACATCGGCACTGCGCTGATAAAGTTGACAGCTTAATTTTCCTTCATTTACATAAAATTGAAACATAGTGTGACAAGGCGGCAACGCCATTGAAGGCACATCTTCTGGATTCCAAGCAGAAACAATTAAACGACGAGAATCAGGATTGGTTTTAATCATTTCAATCACATTAGCTAATTGATCAATAAAGCTACCGTCTTTGGTTTCCCAGTGACGCCATTGTGCACCATAAATATTCCCTAATTCACCATATTTTTCTGCAAATTCTGCATCATTTAAAATGGCGTCACAGAATTTTTGATGTTCTTCTTTGTATTGTTCTGCAAATGCTGGATCTTGTAAGACACGATGCCCAAAATCCGTCATGTCTGGTCCTTGATAATCTGCGCTTTTTACGTAACGTTCGAACGCCCATTCATCCCAAATATGATTATTTCGCTCTAACAAATAGCGAATATTCGTGTCGCCTTTTAAAAACCACAATAACTCACTTTTAATCAAGCCAAACGGTACTCGTTTGGTTGTTAGTAAGGGAAATCCTTTGGCCAAATCAAAACGCATTTGATAGCCAAATAAACTATACGTCCCAGTTCCTGTACGGTCTTCTTTAAAATGACCTTCTTCTAAAATCTTTTTTCCTAGCGCTAAGTATGCTTCTTCCATCTTATTCCCTCCGTCTCTTAATCCGCGTATTCACTCAAGTATTCCCAACGATTCATTTTTTCTTCTAACAATTGTTCCGTTGCTGTTACCGCTTCTTGTAGTTCTTGTAAACGAACAAAATCATCACCCTGATGATTCATTTCTTCAGTTAATGTTTCTAATTTCGTTTCTAATTGTGTGATGTCTTCTTCAATTGTTGCCCACTCTTTTTGTTCCATATAAGTCAGCTTTGTTTTTTCTTTCTTTTCTGTCGATGCTTCTTTTAATGGTTTATTGAGCGGTTTTTCTTTGACCTTTTCTTGTTCTTTTTGGTTCGTCAAATATTCACTCATCGTGCCATAAAATGATAGGATCTGACCATTTCCTTGAAAAACTAACAATTTATCCATTGTTTTATCCAAGAAATAACGGTCATGAGAAACCGCAATTACCGCTCCTTTGAACGTTTGAATATAATCTTCTAAAATGGTCAACGTATCAATGTCCAAATCGTTGGTTGGCTCATCCAATAATAACACGTTAGGCTGACTAATTAATAATTTTAAGAGATATAACCGGCGTTTTTCTCCACCAGACAGTTTGCCAATCAGTGTGCCATGCATAAAACGAGGAAATAAAAAGCGCTCTAACATTTCAGCGACCCCAACGCTGCTTCCATCACTGCGTTTCACTTCTTCTGCTGCTTCTTGCAAATAAGCAATCATCCGTTGATTAGGATCCATTTCTTCGTTTTGCTGGGTATAATAGCCAATTCGGACGGTTTCACCGATACTATATAGGCCACTCTCTAAAGGAATGCGTCCAGCTAAAATATTTAATAACGTGGATTTGCCTGCACCATTTTTACCAGTAATGCCAATTCGATCGTTTGCTTGAATGAGTAAATTAAAGTCTTTCAAAAGCTGTTTATGATCAATGGCATAATTTCCTTCCTTGATTTCCAGAACTTTTTTCCCTAAACGCTGCGTGGCAAAGTCTGCTTCTAAGGTGCCATTGGTTTGTACCTGATGCAAGTTTTCTTTTAAATCCTGAAACCGATCAATTCTTGCTTGCTGTTTCGTTCCTCGTGCTTGAACGCCTGCTCGCATCCACGCAAGTTCTTGTTTGAAGAGGCGTTTTCTTTTTTCTTCTTGTTCTACAGCGACACGTTCACGTTCGGCTTTTTCCATCACATACGTTTCATAGTTTCCTTTGTATTCATACAGTTTTCCAAAAGAAAGTTCGAAAATCCGATTGGTTACTCGATCTAAAAAGTAGCGGTCATGGGTCACCATTAAAACCGCACCACGATAGTTATTTAAAAAGTTTTCCAGCCATTCAATCGTTTCATAATCCAGATGGTTCGTTGGTTCATCCAATAACAGTAAATCAGGCGCTTCAATTAAGACTTGCGCCAAGCTTACTCGTTTTAACTGCCCACCAGAAAGCTCACCTATTTTCTTTTCCAATGTGGGAATACCTAATTTTTGTAAAATAATTTTTGCATTGGTATCTGCTGTCCAAGCATCTTGTTTATTCATGGCTTCTTCTGCTTGCGTGTAACGTCTTTGAACCCCTTCGTCTAAACCATTCTCACTTAAAGCAGCTAACGCTAATTCATAATTTTTGACTGCTTTTATGATCGGGCTGTCTCCCTGAAACACGGCTTCTGCAATCGTAATATTCTCGTCAAATGTTTGATTCTGGGAAAGGTACCCAATTTGATAATCACTTGGCTGCTGAATCGCAGCAAGATCACCATCACCGCTATCTACGCCAGCAATAATATTTAATAAACTGGTTTTCCCTGTGCCGTTAATCCCAATTAAACCAATGCGATCTTTTTCATGAATCAAAAAAGAAAGATGATCAAATAGTGTTTTTTCCCCATATGTTTTGGTTAAATCTGTTACTTTTAATTCTTTCACCGACACTACCAACTCCTTCTATTTTGGTCTTGCTTATTGTATCAAAAATTGGATTATAAAAAAAGTGCATGAGATAAAAATCGTCTTGGTTTCATCTCATACACTATTACTTATTCTTTATTAAAATTTTTAACAAATCGTTTCAGCGGAACATTATTCACTTCGCCGCTAATCGAATAACTCTCTAATAAATTGACATTTTTTCGTAACTCGTTCGCTTCGATAATTGAAATGCGTTCAGATTGTTCGTAATGATCAATCATCCGTCGTTCTTCTTGGAAGCCTAATAATAGGTCTTTGACATAGTCTGTCTCCGTATGAACAATATATGAATCAATAAATTCGCCTTTTTCAAACTTATGGGCTAAATCCAAGCGTCCGTCAATGAAGAAATCAATTAAATCATCATCATAGACACCGCGCAAATTATCTAAACTCTTCAGAATAACTTGAGAATTTCTTAGAAAAACTTGGCGAATATTTTCTAGTTCTTCATTTCGTAATTCTTTTTCTTCTTCAGAAGCTTCACCACGATTAGATCGGAAGACCACGATTGAAAAATAACTTAGGATGTAAAAGAATCGAAATGATTTGTCGAGCAAATAATAACCAAAAGCCTACAATCGATAATAATTGTTTGGCAATCGACCGTTGCATCCGTGTAATTAATCGTTGATACATACGATAACTTCTGACACTAATTTCTCCTTGTTTCAGACTTTCTTCTAAGCCGTCCCGTTCAATGGACACAATTAACGTCCGCAACTCTTGCACTTCTTGTTTTCGTTCCGCACTTAGCTGCTCGGTATACAATTCTTTTAAACGATCTTGATAATTTTCAATGACCGCATTCATTTCACCACGAGGATTCTCTTCATTTTGCTGTTTTAAGACATCAATGACATCACGTAATAAATCAATTTCGACTGACTCTTCATTTTCCACTTCCGTCTCTGAATCAGTTAAAAATGGTAAAACTAGAATCCCGCCAATCAGAGTCACCAAAATAACACAAGCCGTAATGAATAGTAATAACGGTCGTTCTTTAAAATGCTCGCCGTTAATCGCTGTTGGCAAAATAAAGATGGTGGCTAAACTCACTGTTCCTTTAACACCGCCAAAAGTTAAAATCAGCATTTCATTCATTGCGTTTTTAACTTTCTTAAGGCCATGTTGAAGCGTGTAAACACTGAAAATGGCTAAGAAACGAATCAAAAAGACAACGGCGCTAATAATTAGAACAACCATTAGTAGGAACCAGTTTGAATATTGTTGGTCAATCCAAATTGGCGAAAACACTTGAGAAAGTTCAATTCCTAAGAATAAGAAAACTAAGGCATTTAAAGTGAACTCAATCATACTCCAAATACTTTCGCCAACATTTGACAGCTCTGCTTCAAAAAGCGAAACTTTTTTCAAACTAGATGCTTGCATAATTCCAGCAATCACAGCAGCAATAATTCCAGAAACGCCAATCAACTCTGAAATTAAATAAGCAATAAATGGCAAGAGTAATTCAATCAACAAGTAGCCTGTAACATCTTTTGCCACTGCGGTTTCAAGCAAATGAACAATTTGCTGTTTTAATAAAACTAACACGATTCCGACTACCGCTCCACCAATACTGGAAATAACCAAGGTCCCTGCCGCTTCCACCGGCGAAAATGACCCCGTTAATAAAGCCGCTAACGCAAATTGAAAGGCTGTAACGCCTGATGCATCATTAATGAGCCCTTCACCAGATAAAATGTTCATCGAACGTTCAGGAATGTCAATTCGTCCTGATAACGAACCTACCGCCACCGCATCCGTTGGTCCTAGAGCCGCTCCAAAAGCGAAGCAAGCGGCTAATGGTAAAGTAGGCAAAATCATATGCAGGGTCCATCCGACTCCGACTAAGGTAATTAACACACCAAAAAAGGCCAAGAAAAGAATCATCCCGAAATTTTTCATCATTGCTTTCAGATTGATTAGCTCCCCTTCTCTAAATAAAAGCGGTGCAATAATCATTACTAAAAACACTTCAGGCTCAAATTCAATTTCCTGCCCCATTTTAGTTAAACCAATTAGAACGCCTACAATAATTTGCACAATTGGCAGCGGAATGACGGGAACAATCCGGTTGAATATGTTTGAGAAGGTAATAGACAGTGCAAAAACAATGATTAGAAAGGTAAATTCCATCCTATCATTCCCTTCTATATTAAATTTTTATTGACTTACCGATCAAAACATTTAAGTAATTTTTTCTTTTTAAGAATAATTTTCTTTTCAACTTCTTCTAACTCAGAACTGCGTTCGCAAAGTTCCAATTGAGCGCGTCGTGCTTCTAAACGAAGAAGTTCTCCTTTAATTAATTCAATTTTTTTGTAGCGTAAGAAATTTTTCTTTTGCATACGTTCTGCAAAGTGTTGTCGTTTTTCTTCAGGGATTGCTTGATATTTCTTTTTCAAGTCAGCGACACACTTTTCAAATTCTTCACTCACCGAAACAACTTCCTTCCAAAATTTAATCTGACTAATTATAACAAATTTTACCAAAAGTACAAGCAAAATTGCTTTCTTTTTTTCAAAAGAAATTCAGACAAAACTTAACGCGGGAAAAGCTGATTTCTAGGAGCTGAACATGGTTAATCTTCATTAACAATAATATCAATTTCTGCCTCTTCATTCATCCGTGTTGAAAGAAAAAGAACCATTTCTTCTAGTGGCGCAGAAAAGCGTAAAACCACCCCTCTTCTGCCTTTTTTTAAATACCCTAAACGAATACCGTTCGACTTTTGAACAAGGACAATCTTTTCGATATCTTTAAAGGCCGTGCCCCGATTGTCAAAAGGATGCGTAATAATACAGTCCTCCGCAAAACCTCTTGCATCGTAAAGAAAACTGAAGATAATCAAAATATATAACACACTTCGAATCATTTCAATTTTATCTCCTGCC
>OBUS01000839.1_pt1 | contig 11354 bp, 10 predicted proteins | sample 1475921 | NCBI WGS metagenome assembly OBUS01 (sample SAMEA2579948, study PRJEB22360) | human gut metagenome | reverse complement strand
GTTCATTACGAACATCGGGGCTGCCTGTTTTTTATACAATAGAGAATATTTTTAATATCCCATTATATAAATCATCTTATAGCTGAATATCTGAAACAGAATTAGCAACCAAATTTAAAATATTTGCAGATCAGATTAAATAATTCAGCGCAATTAGTTGTAAAACACATAGTGACGACCTCCTTATTTTTATTTTTTTGATAACGCATAAAGGGTTATCGTTTGTCCTTTAGACAGTTCCAAACCGGTATTCAACTTCGGGGAGAAGCCGGGAACCAATGCTTGAATATTACAAACATATTTCTTAAGGACAAATGAATTGTAACAAGTTTGTAACAAATAGACAATAGGAGGCGATTGGCAATGCTTCCAATGCATGGAAGAGAGGAAAAAAGCGAAAGAACTTCATCAAATCTTAATGTTTTACCTCATTGGAAGTTCATAAAGAATCCGTTACAATAAGTGCATGATCATAAAGGGAATGCTTCAGTTACGCACTGAGAACATTCGAATCCGGAGGAGAAGAAAATGTACCGTATATTAGTATGTGATGATGAAAAAGATATTGTTTCCGCATTGAAAATATATCTGACGGCAGACGGCTATCAGGTTTTTGAGGCTTACAACGGCAGAGAGGCGTTGGAAATTTTAAAGAATGAAGATATTCATCTTGTTCTTATGGACATTATGATGCCGGAGATGGACGGCATCACAGCAATGTTGAAAATCCGTGAAGTCAGCAATGTTCCGGTGATTTTGCTCACCGCCAAAAGCGAGGACACCGATAAGGTGCTCGGACTTACCGTGGGAGCAGATGATTATGTGACAAAACCGTTTAATACGGTGGAACTGCAGGCGCGCGTGAAATCCCAGCTCAGGCGTTACATGAAACTGGGAGGCGGCACGGTCAGACCGGACACGATCGTGATCGGCGGGATCGAACTGAATGATGTCACGAAGGAAGTGACACTTGATGGGGATAAAGTGCAGCTGACAAGAACCGAGTATGATATTTTAAAACTTCTGATGCAGCATCCGGGACAGGTTTTTTCGCCAAATGAAATCTATGAGAAAGTGTGGAATGATAATCCTTTTCGGAATGAGAATACGGTAGCGGTACATATCAGACACCTGAGGGAGAAAGTGGAGTACAATCCAGCGGAACCAAGACACTTAAAAGTTGTCTGGGGGAGAGGCTATAAAATGGAAGTGTAAATGAGAAAGGACAGTCGATATGAAACAGTTGAGACAATCGCCCGTGGCAAAAATCATTGCGTGGATTTTGATCACAGTATCAGCACTGATGCTGTTGGCAGGCACAGCCGGGGCATATGCCATCAGTGAACTTGGGTTTTATACAAGAAGTGTAGAAGACATCCGGGAGGAGCAGTTTGAACGGATTGCCGGAAAGTACTCTGCGAGAGTGCTGCTGAATCTGAATAACACGGAAAATGAAACCTATTTTAAGGATACCAACTTCCGGTATGGAGTTGTGGAAGCGTCCAATTACGAGGAATTGGAAAAACTGGATCTGAATCAGCAGAGCACCTATGTGCAGTCGAATTTTGATGAGAAAGTAAGTCTCGACAATCTTCATCTTTTTCAGTGTAATATGAATGCTGACACATCGATTTATGTGGACAACTCTGTGCTTGGCGGGTATTACATTACGCACAGTACCAGAGAGTACAGAAATAAATATATCAATGAATATGTGTATGATACAGATAGCGGTATTTTTTATTATCAGGTGTCAGATGTGTCAGCTGCACAGATTTCAGAAGAAGGAGAAACTGCAGCTGAAATATGGTATTTCCCGGTGTCAGAAGTGAAAGTGACACTGGTGGATGACAGTACCGGAGAGACGACAGACTATGCGTATGTATACAATACGGCAGATAAAGAGTATGAGGCACTGCAGCAGGGGATGTCAGAAGGTGACGGTCAGGCGGTACTTTGTATTACCATCCAGAATGCAAAGGGTGCAGATGAAAATGATCTGCGCAATGTAAAAAATATTCTGGAAAATGCACCGTTGACGTTTTGGAAGCTGACTGCGACCACCTATTCTTATGGAACATCAGACTGGACGGCAGAGATGCGTTATCCATATACGCAGGAACAGCAGACAGAGCAGGTCACAGTGTCAGAGACAGTCGTGAGTGCACCGACAACGGTTACATCGCAGCCGGTAGAGCTTTCCTATATCGGAGGGCTGCCGGATGATATGATAAAAAACCGTACCGATTATGATTCCACCGAGGCAGATTTCCTTTCCACTGTTCAGGGCAGTGATGCAGGAACCGATTACTATGTATTATCTGTGATTCCGGATGCGGATAGTCTTGTAAAAAAAGAGGGTGTCGGAGTCTGGGGCAGCGATTATTTTGTCCAGATAAACTATATTGTGAATCTGGCAGATCACATGAAATACAGCGTGTATGTGATCCTTGCACTCAGCCTGATCGTGTTTGTGGCAAGCTTTGTCTATCTGGTAAGTGTAGCAGGGCATAAAAAAGATCAGGAACAGGTGCAGGGAAGTTTTCTTTGCAAAGTACCGGCCGATGTGTTTACTGTCATATTTTTAGCAGCAGAATCAAGTCTGGCAGTGGGCATTTCATTGCTTGGCAATGCCGGAAGTCCTGACAACTATGTTTTTTATGCGGCGGCAATGCTTTTTCTGCTTTTGTGTGGCGGATGGCTGGCACTTGGGTATCTTCTGGATTTTGCAGTGCGTATCAAGCTTGGAAAGTGGTGGAGAAATACACTCATCTATAAAGTGCTCCGTTCGATCTACCGTGGCTGGAACAAAGTGGGCGAGAATAAGTCCATCCTGTGGAAAGGACTTGCGATTTTTCTTGGCGTAAACTTTTTGGAAGTTCTGATCTTTGTTGTGTTTGGTGTTGATTATTCTAAAATCATGATCGTCTGGTTTGCAGAGAAAGCCGTGATTCTGTTTGCGGGCGGAGAAATCTTAATTCAGATGAAGAGACTTCAGGAAGGCGGAAAACATATCGCGGAGGGCGATATGGATTATCAGATTGACACGGAACATATGCTTCCGGCACTAAAAGAACATGCGGCAGATTTAAACCGCATCAATGAGGGTGTTTCCAAAGCGGTGAACGAAAAAATGAAAAGCGAACGCTTCAAGACAGAATTAATTACCAATGTCTCGCACGACATTAAGACACCGCTTACCTCCATTATCAACTATGTGGATCTGCTGGAAAAAGAGGAGATCCCAAATGAGAATGCAAAGGAATATTTAGAGGTTTTAGAGCGGCAGTCTGCCCGCCTGAAAAAGTTGATCGAAGATTTAATAGAAGCATCCAAAGCGTCAAGCGGAAGCCTTTCCGTGAATCTGGAAAAACTGGAGGCAGGTGTTTTTCTGGTACAGACGGTAGGGGAATTTAAGGAGAAAACGGAGAAGAACAAATTAGATCTTCAGATCAAAAAGCCGGAAGAACCGATTTATATTATGGCGGATGGCAGACATTTCTGGCGTGTTATTGATAATTTGATGAACAACATATGCAAATACGCACAGCCGGAGACAAGAGTTTATATCAATTTAGAGCAGACCAGAGAAAAAGTGCAGATTACATTCCGCAACACATCCAGATATCCGCTGAACATTTCCAGCGAGGAGCTGATGGAGCGATTTGTCCGTGGGGACAGTTCCAGAAACACAGAAGGAAATGGTCTGGGCTTGTCGATCGCAGGAAGCCTGATGGAACTTATGCATGGAAAAATGCAGCTTTTCGTGGACGGAGATTTATTCAAAGTCGTTCTGGAATTTGATCGGTGCGAAGTTTCATAAAAGTTGAACGTGGACAGTAAGAACAGTCTTAACATAAAAAATGTGAGGACTGTTCTTTTTTTGACAATAAAATGTTTGTGGAGTATGCATTTTATTGTATGTGAAAAAATATTTTTGTGATAAAATAAGTGTCAGGACGAAAGAGGTGGACAAGAATACCTTTTATATTATAGAATTGCAGGAATTTGACATGAGACAGCAAAATCAGGAATTAACGCATGTAAAACATGAATTTGATCCCATTTTTGATGAAAATTCAGAGATATTGATTCTCGGAACGCTTCCTTCTGTGAAGTCGAGAGAGCAGAATTTTTATTATGGACATCCGCAGAACCGTTTCTGGAAAGTCATTGCGGCACTTTTTTGTGAGCCTGTGCCGGAGAAAATCCCAGAGAAAAAGGATTTGCTGTTAAAACATCATATTGCGCTGTGGGATGTGATCGCAGAGTGCGATATTGCAGGTTCTTCCGACAGTTCCATCAAAAATGTTGTGCCGGCGGAGCTGTCTGTGATCCTTGACCATGCGCCGATCAGGACAATCTATGCCAATGGTGCGAAAGCATATGACCTGTATCAAAAGTATACTTATCCGGTCACTGGCAGGGACATCCGAAAACTTCCCTCCACAAGTCCGGCGAATGCGGCGTTCCAGATGGAGAGGCTGCTTGGGGCGTGGCAGGAGATTTTGGAAAAACATCAGATATAAATGGAGATATTATCATGCACATCGACAGAGAAGATATGCTGGAACTGACCAGAAGAATGACGATAGCAAGAAACTGTTTTAACCGTGTAGCGGGTGCTTATATGGACGAGGAAGGATTCATTGACGGCTCATTCAACACCCATTTTTTAAAGCTGTCTCCGGCAGACAAAGAGAAACAGCTTGCGATCGCCAAGACAATCCCATATGCAAAAACCAATGAGCAGTTGAAAAATTACAGGGTTGACAGCAGACAGAAGAAACCGGGAAGTATCTGGCATCTGCTGACGGCATTGAGGGACTGCGAACTGAAAAACGATGCACTGTTGTATTCATTGTATGAATATATCGGGGAACGCTATGTTGTGGATAAACCTTACACAATCGAGGTTTTCTGTGGAAACTATGATGTTCCGGTAAAAGGCGCAGACAAGGAGAGCCAGTGGGAATCGGAGGAGGTTTATCGTTTTCTGGTCGTGGCGGTCTGTCCGACGGTAGGAGAATATGAGGCGGGCATGCCACAGGCAGGTTTTTTATTCCCTGCTTTTGCGAACAGAAGTACGGATCTGGAAGGTGTTAATATTTTTGCTGAAGATGGGGCGTGTGAAAAACTGGCAGGAGTGCTGGGACTGATCTGACGAAAGGAGTGTCTATGCGTACAAAACAAAATTACCATCTGCTCACATTTCATACCACGACAGCAGCAATGGCGATGGAAGATTACTGTCATGAGCATGGGATACCGGGAAGGATGATCCCACTGCCGCAGGAGATCTCAGCAGGGTGCGGACTTGCGTGGCGCATGCGCCCGGAGGAGTATGCGCAGGAAAAAGACAGAATCGAGGAATCCGGCGTCAAGGTAGAACATCATGTGGAACTGATGTTATAATAAGGGATTGAGTTTTTTCAGGAGAGATAAGAGCTTGTCATTGAAAATAATATATGCTAACATATAGCCTGTTAAAAATGAAAAGGGAGAAAACCATTATGAAATTAACAGGCAAAAAAATCAAATCCATGCTTCTTTGCATGATGCTTACTATGGCAATGGCAATTACAGCAGTTGGATGTGGCAGCAAGACAGAGAATACAACAGATACTCAGAAAAATACAGAGATATCAATCGTTAATACTGAGTCAACTGTAGAGACAGAAGCGGTTGCAGAGACAGAGAGTGTGGATGCTGCTGTGGCGCAGGAGATCATATTAGGCGAAGGCAGTGTCAAATTTACTTTTATCGTGGTGGATGCAGATGGAAACGAAACAAATTTTGTGGTTAACACAGACAAAGAAACGGTCGGCGATGCTTTATTAGAGCAGAATCTGATCGAAGGTGAAGAAGGTGATTATGGTCTTTATGTAAAGACTGTAAACGGAATCACTGCAGATTATGATACAGACCAGACTTACTGGGCATTCTATGTAAATGGAGAGTATGCAAGCACAGGTGTGGATTCCACTCCGGTGAACGAGGGCGATACTTACGAGTTTAAGGTAGAAAAATAATGAAGCTGAAAACAAGGGAAGTGGCAATATTCGGTATGCTTGGTGCTTTGATGTATGCATCAAAAGTATTTATGGAATTACTGCCGAATGTGCATTTGCTTGGAGTTTTTACAATTTCTTTTACACTTGTTTATCGGAAAAAGGCACTGTATCCGATTTACACGTATGTATTACTGAATGGATTGTTTACGGGATTTGCGACATGGTGGATACCGTATCTGTATCTCTGGACGATTCTTTGGGGCGTGACCATGCTGCTCCCACAAAAAATTCCGAAGAAGATACAGCCAATTGTGTATATGATCGTAAACGCATGTCACGGATTTTTGTTTGGAACACTCTATGCCCCGGCGCAGGCAATTCTTTTTGGACTGAGTTTCAAGGGGATGATCGCCTGGATCATTGCAGGATTGCCGTGGGATTTTGTGCACGGTGTCAGCAATTTCTTCTGTGGAATATTGATTGTTCCGATTGTGACACTGCTGCGGAAGTTAGAGAAACAAGTGGGATGAGAAGCGTATAGAATCATTGTGGATATTTTCAGAAACGAAAAGCGGAAGCTGTCTTAAAACACAGCTTCCGCTTTTCGTTTTTATTCTTTATCTTTGGCAATCGGCAGAGTGAAAATAAACTCTGTGCCAACGCCCTCTGTACTGATACAGTTGATATTTTCTCCATGAGCCTGAATGATTTCTTTTACAATGGAAAGTCCAAGACCGGTGCCGCGCTTGTCTTTTCCGCGGGAGAGGTCGGTTTTGTAAAATCTTTCCCAGATTTTTTTCAGACTGTCTTTGGGAATACCGATTCCGGTATCCTTGACCGAGACAAATACTTTGTCGTTCTTCTCGGTTGTCTCAATCGTGATCGTGGAATCCGGATGACTGAACTTGATCGCATTGTCGATCAGATTGTAAAGTACCTGTTGGATTTTGCTGAAATCAGCAGTGACAAACAACTGCTCACCGGAGAGAATCAGGTTGAAGCGGATATGTTTGTTGGCACAGATTCCCTCAAAAGTCAGGAGCGTTGTCTTGATCGTCTGGTTGATATCAAAATCCGTCACATCCAGCATAACACCATGAGAACCAAATTTATTTAATTCCAGAAGGCTTTTGGTCAGTTTGTTTAACCGTTCTGTCTCAAACAGGATGATGTTTAAATACTTTTCCTGCATTTCAACCGGGATAGTTCCGTCCAACATTGCCTCCACATATCCCTTGATCGAGGTGAGAGGGGATCGGAAATCGTGTGAGACATTGGAGATAAACTTCCGCTGATCTTCCTCCAATGTGTTCAATTCATTTGCCATATAATTTAAGGATGCGGCGAGATAACCAATTTCGTCATTGGAATGCACATCGATCTTGGCATCAAAGTTTCCATTGGAATATTCATCTGCCGCATGCGTGATCTTGCGGATCGGAATATAAACTACATATGTAAACAATGCAAGCACGACAAACGCAGCAGCAAAGATCAGAGCCAGTGTTGTGTATGCGATCGCGGACAGACTGTTTGCAGATGCGGTCAGATACGATTCTGATTTGTGGATGATCACATAGCCACGCACTTTGTAGTTGACCGTGATCGGGGAAAATACACTCAGCATATTTTCCTGAAAATAATCGTAAAAAGTCCCGACACGATAATAGCGGTTGCCGAAGTCTGTCATATTGAAGTCTGGGATTGTTTCATCTGTATTTTCTGTGTCGGCAGTATTGATCAGGATCTTTCCGTGTGTATCCACGATCCAGATATCTGCGTTCAGATAAGTGTCCAGGGCACTGAGCTGCTCGTTGATCTCATCTAACGTCATGGAATTGCTGAAATAATTCTGCGCATAACTGGATGAGATCAGGGCAGATTCCCGGTATAAATTCTGAGCCTCTTTTTTTTCAAGGTGCTGGAAGGTGAGGTGGTAAGTGAAGGTCGCAATGATGAGAAAACCAAGCAGGCCAAAAAGCAGATAACCACCTAAAAGCTTTAAGTATAATGTACGTTTCATTTAATCTCTGACCTCAAATTTGTATCCAATTCCCCATACCGTAGCAAGGCTCCAGTTCGCATGGTCTTTAATCTTTTCACGGAGACGTTTTACATGGACATCCACCGTTCTTGTATCACCGATGTATTCATAGCCCCAGATATGGTCTAAGAGCTGTTCTCTGGTGAAAACCTGATTTGGAGAGGAAGCAAGGAAATATAAAAGTTCCAGTTCCTTTGGCGGCATATCCACTGCCTGCCCCATATAAATGACGGAGTAATTCGAAAGATTGATGACCAGATCTTCATATTTGACACATTTCAGATCCGGAATCACTTCCTCGGTTTTCACTGGCTGATAACGTCTTAACACGGCTTTGACGCGGGCAACAAGTTCCTTAGAATCAAAAGGTTTCATCATATAATCATCCGCACCGAGTTCAAGACCTAACACTTTGTCAAAAATTTCACCTTTTGCGGAGAGCATAATGATCGGAACATTTGCTTTTGCACGCACTTCGCGGCACACCTGATAGCCGTCGATTCCAGGTAACATCAGATCGAGCAAAATAAGGTTTGGATTATACTGCTCAAATGCGGTCAGTGCTTCCTCCCCATCGTTTACAATCTTTGTGTCAAAGCATTCCTTTGTGAGATAAAGGGAAATCAGCTCTGCAATATTATTATCATCATCAACAATTAAAATTTTCTGTTTCGCTGCCATATATCCTCCTTGTTTGCGAAGCAAATCCTATTTTACAAAGTAAAATTTAACCTCTGTGTGAGGAGAGGATTTAGCCTCCTTGTTATTTAAATTCGGCAATTGTTACACCGGCATCGCCCTCACCGTATTCGCCAAGGTGATAGGACTTCACATGTTTCTGGCGTTTCAGATAAGTGTGCACGGCATTCCGCAGTGCACCGGTTCCTTTTCCATGTACGATGCGCACGGAGCCTAAATGGGAAAGATAAGCGTCATCGAGATATTTATCCAATAAAGCAATCGCCTCATCTGTGGTTTTTCCGATGAGGTTGATCTCCGGGGAGATCGTTGCGGATTTGCTCATGCGGATTTTTCCGGCTCCGGTTTTGTTTGCTTTGGCACCGGTCATCATCGGGGAATCCTCATCGATCAGGATCAGGTCATTGATATTGACAAGAGAGCGCAGAATTCCCATCTGGACGTAAAGGTCACCTTTCGCATTCGGAAGTGTGTGCACGGTTCCTTTCAGATTCATGCTGATCACTTTTACAGTGTCGCCGATCTGAAGCTTTTTCGGGACTTTGTGGTTTGGAACAGCATTTTTCTTCTGGTCGGCAAGCTTTTTCTGGCTCGCATTCATCTTGTCACGAAGTTTGGTACGCTCTTTTTCCATCTCGCTCATTGGAGCGTTTGCATTGCCATATTTGTTAAAGTTGCGGATTGTCTCATCTGCCACGTCTTTGGCTTCTTTTAAGATGCGGAATGCTTCTTCGTTTGCGTCGCGCAGTATTTTGTCGCGGCTTGCATCTAATTTTTCCTGCTTTTGCTCCAGACGCTCTTTTAAGGACTGGATTTCCTGTTTGTAGCGGTTGATCTCAGACTGTTCTTTTTCGATGGTCACACGGCTTTTTTCGAGATCGGCAAGGAGATCTTCGAAGTTTTCATCATTTTCACTGATGCGGGTTTTGGCATCTTCGATGAGGTCTTTGCTAAGACCAAGTTTTTCCGAGATCGCAAAGGCATTACTTTTTCCCGGAATACCGATTAAAAGCCGGTAAGTCGGGCTTAAAGTTTCAACATTAAATTCACAGCAGGCATTTTCCACGCCCGGGGTGGAAAGAGCAAATACTTTCAATTCACTGTAGTGAGTGGTTGCCATGGTGCGCGCGCCATATAAGTGCAGCTTGGATAAAATGGAGATCGCAAGGGCGGCACCTTCCGTCGGGTCGGTTCCGGCACAAAGCTCGTCAAAGAGAACGAGCGAACGGTCATTGACCTTTTTCAAAATGCGGATGATATTGGTCATGTGGGATGAAAAAGTACTTAAACTCTGTTCGATACTCTGCTCATCGCCGATATCTGCAAATACTTCCTCAAATATACCAAGCTCCGACCGCTCAGAAGCCGGAATATGAAGACCGGACTGTCCCATTAAAGTAAGCAGTCCGACAGTCTTTAAAGAAACTGTTTTACCACCGGTGTTTGGACCGGTTACGATCAAAAGCTTGAAATCTTTGCCGAGCATGACATCGATTGGAACCACTTTTTTCTTATCGAGCAGTGGGTGGCGTCCTTTCTTAATATGAAGATATCCCTCATTATTAAACGTCGGTGCAACACCATTGTAGGTCTGTGCATAGGCAGCTTTTGCAAAAATAAAATCAAGTTCTGCCAGAATCGTATAATCCGTAGCAATCTGTTCAGAAAAATTAGCAGTCAGCCTGCTCAGGTTTTCTAAGATTTTTTCGATTTCGTCTTTTTCTTTTAACAGAAGTTCTTTGTATTCGTTATTCAGATTCACGACCTCCATCGGTTCAATGAAAAGGGTGGAACCGGATGAGGACTGGTCATGTACCATGCCGGGAATCTGGGATTTTGCCTCGGCTTTGACCGGCAGACAGTAGCGTCCGTCGCGCATGGTGATCACAGCGTCCTGCAAATAGCTTCTGGTTGTGCTGTTGTTGATCATGTTGTTCATCTGGGCGCGAATCCTGTCGTTCATGCCGCGCATGGAACGGCGGATGGAATGCAGTGTGCTGCTTGCGTCGTCGGCAATCTCGTCCTCTGCGAGAATGCAGCGCTTAATCTCGTCATAGAGCGGTGTCAGCGGTTCGATTTCGGTGAAAAATCCGGTCAGTGAATCGTCTGTAACTTCCTCTTTTTCTGAGCGGGAAAATGCTTTTACACGCTTGGTAGCCTCTAAGAGAGAACAGATCGAAAGCAGTTCTGCGGCACTTAAGGAGGCACCGATCTCTAAACGTTTCAGCGAGTCATTGACACTGTGCACACCGGAAAATGAGAGGTTTCCACAACGGAACAGACGGCTTAATGCATCCTTCGTCTGGAGCTGAAGCTGCTCAATCTGGGCTTTGTCTGTGATGGGACGCAGTGCAAGACAGCGTTTTTTTGCTTCCGGACTGCATGCGTATTCAGACAGCTGATTTAAAATTTTATTATATTCTAAGGTTTTTAAAACTTTTTCATTCATAAAACAAAAGTACTCCATCATCGTTTTAGCTGATCAGTTTTTATTATAGACCAAAGTGAAGCTGATGAAAAGAAGAGTTTGGCAGGAATTGCGCGGGAGTTTGACAGTTGAATATCAAGAAAAGTACTTGCAGGTCTTATAAAACCTG
>OBUS01000837.1_pt1 | contig 11370 bp, 8 predicted proteins | sample 1475921 | NCBI WGS metagenome assembly OBUS01 (sample SAMEA2579948, study PRJEB22360) | human gut metagenome | reverse complement strand
TTCGCCTCGTTCCCAACGGAACACAACGCGGAGCGGTAGTTCAGTCGGTTAGAATACCTGCCTGTCACGCAGGGGGTCGCGGGTTCGAGTCCCGTCCGTTCCGCCAAATTCACTCATGAAAATGAGTTCAGAGAACCGCAAGATTTTTAATTTTGCGGTTTTTTTTGCATTTAAATCCCGCTATTTCTTCGGTCTATGGTTTTGTTATGCTGTAAATGTGTTAATCACATATGGTAGACCATATCATTAATATTTAATCATACTATCGAATCATTCAATTTAAATATATTTGAATGTTATGATTTTCATTTTTCTATTGATTTAATGAATTTATATATACTGTTATTTTTGTTTGTTCTGATTCAAGTGGAGTATATAATTAAAAATCGTTAGCTAAACATTACCATGATTATGACAGGCGAGGGAGTGTCCAATTATGAATTCAAAAAAGCTTTGTTGCATATGTGTGTTATTCTCGCTGCTTGCAGGATGTGCCTCTGAATCTTCTATTGATGAAAAGAAGAAAAAAGCTCAAGTCACACAAAGTAATATTAATAAAAACACTCCCCAGCAACTGACAGACAAAGATTTATTCGGTAATGAAACCACTCTGGCCGTATCCGAAGAGGATATTCAAGCTGCGCTTGATGGAGATGAGTTCCGCGTTCCCCTTAATTCTCCTGTAATACTTGTTCAATCCGGCAACCGCGCACCGGAAACCATTATGCAGGAGGAGATGCGAAAATATTATACTGTTTCCACATTCTCTGGTATCCCGGACAGGCAAAAGCCTCTGACTTGTAACAAAAACAAAGATAAAAATGAGAACGAGGATGTTGCCAGTGCTGAGAATATGAACTGGATGCAGGCACTGCGTTTTGTGGCTGCAAAAGGACATCAGAAAGCGATTATTGTTTACCAGGATACATTGCAGACAGGAAAATATGACTCTGCGCTGAAATCAACAGTATGGTCCGACTATAAAAATGAAAAACTCACCGACGCTATCTCCCTGCGCTACCTGGTACGTTTCACGCTGGTGGATGTGGCAACAGGTGAGTGGGCTACCTGGTCGCCGGTGAATTATGAATATAAAGTGCTTCCACCATTGCCCGACAAGAATGAAGCCAGTACGACTGATATGACAGAGCAGCAAATCATGCAACTTAAGCAAAAGACCTATAAAGCGATGGTAAAAGATTTGGTTAACCGCTATCAATAATAAATTATATCTGCCGCCAGGAATTTCTGGCGGCAATAATACAAAATTCTTTGCATAAGAAATTTTTCTTGACAAAGACAGTGCAAGAAAGGACATGGAATCCGGAGTTAAAAACTGTTTGTTTTAGAATATTTAATTATTTAACTGCTGAATCTTCCTTGCGAGAAATATATTCATTATTACATTTCATGCCATTTTTAATATAGATTGCTCCTGGGAAAATCCCCGTATTATTACCGCAGGGGTGATAATTAGCATTGACATATCCTGTGACAAAAGGAGCTATTAAAGGTGCTATTACGATAGCTATTAGTAAAAATATAAGAGTTAGCTGTATTGTTATGTCTGTGGCGAAATTGACTACCTTCGTTTTTTTGATTAAGAATGATTTTATTATCGTAAGTAAAATTACATGAACATTTAAAAAGGAAAACGACATGAAACCAAAGCACAGAATCAACATTCTCCAATCATAAAATATTTCCGTGGAGCATTTTATTATTGAATATAGAGGTTTAACTCCGGTAAAAAACAAAGAAGCATTGAATGCAGGGAAAAATAATATGGCCATAAAAAACATCGAAAGAAACTCTTTTAATTTAACATGTAAACGCATGGTTAATCCTCATATCACGGGTGGAGTGTTAAGAACATACATAAATGGAGTCATGTTTTCCCTTTTCCATTTATCAAGTTCCTGTTGCCGTTTTAGTCCATCTCTAATTGCATATTTTAATTTTTCTGATAAATGGCATTGAGCATCGATTTCATTTAAAACAACTGTACACACTATCCCTGTCAGTAAAATTGCTCCTCCGACAAGAATTACTGGAAAGCCAAAGCTAACACAGGCAAAAGAAGCCAGGCTTCCAATAGCGGTTGCAACACCACCGGCTATAACTGCTTTGGCCACATCCATTGAAAAATCGCCAAGAAAATTAACCAGATCTCGCTCTGAACTCATAATAAATTCTATGGTTCTCCAGGCTACTGAAAACCAGATACAGAACTTAACTCCTTTTATTGATTCAGATAAAGCTCCTCGCCAGCCAATAGCGAGTTCCAGAACTTGAGGCGCTCGTGAAGAGAAAATATATTTACCGAGCTTTTCTAAAAGCCAGGGGCTGGATGTTGTGATTTTTATATATTTCTCTCCAAGTATTTCAAAGTAACTTGCTTTTGTATACTTTAAGGCATTAAGGTTAAATATAATTTTCCCATTGTCATCAAACTCAGTCATTAATTTACTCGCGTTAACTAACCAGGCGAGTGTATCTTTTATACCTGAAGGATGTGTAGTGATAAAATGAATGTAATCAAATGATGTTATTGGGCTGAGTATTTTTTTTGCAACATCAAGTGTCAAGAGAATAACATGATGAGTGTTCTGATGCCTTAACTCATCAATGAGTGGGACGTCGTTAAGATAAGGGTGCTGAGGTACTAGCTGGTTTATCGGCTGAGCCCCCCGAAGAATGTCACCCACATAATCAGCCCACTGTGCATTCTGTGTGTTGTTGTTATTCCTTAAACCAGCCATTTTATCTCTCCGCAATAGTAATTTATTATGTTATTACAGTAAGTTACTGTACACGATCCTGCCATTTACTCATTGCATTCGTACCGGCTAACGTATGCTCCCAGGAAATATCTTCATAAATAAAGGCAATTCTCTCCTGTGGTTCCAGTTCTTTTTCCAGGACAGCATGCGGTGTGACAAAATCAATACTTGATATTCGGGCTTTTGACAGATTTATTTTATAATAAGGCTGGTAAATACCCGCTTTACTGGTTCGGTAGAGTATAAATTCACATATTGCCATTTTTTCATTGTCACTAAGTGCTTTTGCCAGCAATGGTGAGGATTTATCAACCGGTTTGGTGATAATTAATTCATGATGATTGACATTTTGACTTCTTGAGATGGAATGCATTAACGCATAAACCATGATCTGATCTTTATGTTCTGGCTGCGCTTTGTTTCCGACAGAATCAAGCGTTGAGCAACCTGCTGAAATTAGCCCTTGTGTCTCTCCACTCAAAGATAAATAACTTATATTTGCCATGATAATCTCCTTTAATTAAATAATTATTTTTCGGCCGTGGTACCGGTTGCCGCCTCTGGCATGACGTTATTCTTCAGCAGCAGCCAGCGGCTTAACACGCCTTCGAGTCGCTCATTAATTTGTTTTTCCAGCGCATCTGTATTCTGCTTCTGCGCACGGGCATCATGGTACTGCGTCAACAGAGACTCAACGGGTGTTTCCTGCCCCAGTCCCCGCTCCGCCTGCCAGATGACATTTTTGATATAGGAAAGGGTTAGTCCCTCTTTCTCGCGCTGCATCACTAGATCTGCAAAAGCATGTAAGTCCTGGCGGGTCTGCAACCAGCCACGCAACTGCGGGCTACTCTGTGCGCGGGTTTTGAGTGCCTCATTCCATTGTGTCGAGGCCTGTTGCTGTTGCAGGCTTTCCGGCCAGCGACTGTCGGCAACACGCATCATCTGCATCCCGGTTTCCAGCGGCTGTACCGGGGAGGTATCAAGAAGTTGTTGCAGCCTGCGCTCATAGTTTTCGAGTTCAGGTGAGGCCATCCACACCGTTGCTGCGCCCTGAGCGGTGTCGTTAACCTGTAACAGTTGCTGCTGCACCGGATAGACCTGCCACCACCACAATGCTGAGGCGACAGCCACTGAACAGGCGATCCCTGCGATAAACCCTCTTACCGTACTGCCTTGCTTTATCACACTGGCCTGTGGGGGATTCTCTGTCAGACTGCGCACTTCCACTTTCATCTCAGGTAGGCCGGGCAGGGGAGGCACTACCGCTTCTGGTGTGGAAGATGCCTGTGTTTCCGGGACATAAATCAGCGTTCTGACCGTGGTCTGTGCGGCGTTCTCAGTGTTACTCTTCAGCTGGGGTTCAAGCCGTTTACGCGTGTTCTGCATAAAATAGAGCAGATTCTCCACGCGCGGAACGCGCTTCAGTTCCACCTGCTGGAGCTTATCGCAGATAAGCTGCAATGCCCGCTCTGTGCGGTAGATCAGTGGTAGGTCGGATTCCGCAAAGGAGATTTGCTGACGCAGAATATTGCCGGTTCGGGAGTTAAACCAGTCCAGCATTTCAGTACGCGCCGGGCCGCCCTGCGGCCAGAACTTATCCCAGTCGTGGCTTACCATTGCCGCCAGCAGTTCCGCACCTTCGCAGAATCCCGCCAGTCCCTGTGTCCGTGTCCGGGCAAGCGTATAGTAGGTGGCGGTGTGTAAATCCACACCGTTGGCTTTAAAAATCGCCAGCGCCAGCGACTCCACCAGTTTCCAGTTCAGCTCAGGCTGTGACGGGTGGCTGGCTTTGTTTATTTCCTCGCGGATGGCGCTGAATTCCGGCAGCCCGCGCGGGTCACTGCCGGTAACGATAGTTTGTGTCAGTACGTTACTATTCATCCCTGCCTCCTCAGTACAGTGTGTCTGACAGACCAAACTGGCTGAACAACCCACCGCTGAACGGGTTATCTTCCGTGTCGGTATGCACACGGTAGGTCATCGCGCCACCGTCCACGCTAAAGCGCACGGTAAAGTTGCCATCCTGTACTCCGGTCAGTTGTCCGGCCCCGAACAGGCGGAACTGCGCCCACGGCCCGCTGAAGCTGATACTGCGCGGCGCGTTGCCGCTGGTGCCGATGAGCGTCAGCTTACTTTCGTTGCCTTCGCGCATGTTGTTAGGCCAGACCAGATGGGCGGTATAGTTACGGCCCTGGCTGTAATCGACTAACTGACCGTCAAGGTTCAGTACACTGCGGCGTTTATTGCCTGAAAGCGATACCGTTTCCACGGCAAAGGATGTTCCCAGACCGTTCTGTTTGCTGAAGAAGATGTCACGGATTTTCTGCGCAGTTTCCAGTTGCGCAATAATATCTTCGCGAATAATGACGTTGTTATCGCCATCCTCCAGACTCAGGTCATTATCGATAAACAGCTTCAGGTTCTGCTGGTAGAAGGTATCCAGTATGCCATCCGGTTTAAAGAAGCGTTCGAAGGCATCCAGTGAGGCATCCTGTGCAGAACGCGGATTAAACGGATAGTTATTTGCCAGTTGCTCGTTAAACGGTTTCACCACGCTGTCGCGCCAGTCCACTTCCATATAATGAACAGCCTCCACCATCACCACATGCCAGGCCTGGTCAGTCAGTCTGCCAACCCAGCGGTTGAGCGGAGCAGGCAGCGTTTTTGCCATCTGGCGGGTGGCGAATATCGGATCGCTGCTGTTCTGATCAAGCCGTAACTGCACGGCTTTCAGCGCCGATTTCCCTGGTACAGGCGCGTTCTGGATTGCCAGCAGGTAGCGGTGCAACTCGGTGAGTTGCTGATACACGGCCTGCATCGTGCTTTCTTTGTCTTTCTGTACTGCCAGGGTACTGTTTTCCGGGGCGAATTCATGCCCGAGGCGGGTGAGTAACTGGTAATCCGGCTCTGCCAGGGCTTCCTCCCGTTCTTTGGCAGAGAGTTTTTCAGAAAAGACGCCTGGCTGTGTGTTGTCACGCAGCACGGTCAGCGCCCGCTGCAAAGGCTGGTCGCCGCTGATAACCTGCTCCAGCGCCCCGGTCAGTTGTCCGATGGACTCAAAATTGCGGATATTCAGATTGTCCATCCCGGCCCGCCAGGTGGCGGTGTAGTCGCTGATATACTGCTCGGTCAACTGGCGCTGGATTTCCGCGCGGTCGGCGTCACTGTATTTCACGCTGCGGGTAAGGTTAAGTACCCAGGAATCCATCGCCGTCAGTTCAACCAGTTCATCGCGCTGTTTTACAAAATAGCTTTGCAGGCCGTAACGGGTAAGAAACTGTGGAACAACCAGTTTGTTGTCATCGGCAGATGTAAACACCTGGTCAAAGGTTGGCCCTACCTGGTCACGCAGATTGAGGTCGGCAGGAAGAACGCCCAGCGCCCGCGTTTTCAGGCTCTGGTAAACCCGCTGGTAGACAGGCAGTTTGCTCAGTTCTTTCTGTGCTGATACCACGGGCTTGTCATATGGCGTCCAGCGGCTGATGGCGTCACCGTCGCCCGCCTGACGCTCTGCGTGCCAGTCAGTATGAGCCAGCGCGTAGTCAAGATGGGACATCAGTTGTGCCTGGATATCGCGCTGACCGTGGAACTTTTCGCTCCAGCGTTTTGCCATATACTGCTTCACCACCTGATTGTTACGTCCGCTTTTGTCCTCCAGCATTCGCATCACGCGCAGCACCGCGAGTTTTTCTTCACTCTCCGGCGGCGCGGCGTTCAGCGCTTTGACCAGCCCGTTAAACAGCGAGGGCAGGTAACGTTGCTCCAGCAGTTGCAGATAGGTCTGTTCCACATAAGGCCCGATACGTCGTCCCTGGTACAGTCCCATATCGGCCAGACGGCTGCGGTCGCCCCAGTCGCCATAGGCCAGTGTGGCATCGCGTACCGGGTTCAGGAGCGGCAGTTGCAGGTTGCCAAAGTCATCTTCCCCCTGCGGAGGCGGCACGTCCATAAAGGCTTTGGCCTGCTTAAGCACGGTGATGCCAGACTGATAGTTACCGTTGTAATAGTGATGCCAGCCGGTGATGAGCAGCAGTGCTGCCACGCCGCCTGTGGCAGAGAAAACCGTCAGGCGGCGACGGGAACGTATCAGCCAGGCGCGGCTCTCTGTTGCCAGATTAGGCTCTGCGAGTAATGCCTGCGGGAACAGGCTGCGGGTGAAATAAGGCGCGGTGTCCACCGGGGGCCAGGACGCCAGTGGGTTATTGCCCAGCCGGTACTGGCGGGCGGCAGACTGGGTGAATATATCATCCATCTGTCCACGCTGAAGCGAAGAGGTGAGATAGACACCACGCAGCATCACGTTCATATTTTCGCCATCAAGCAGACCCTCAAGCAGTGACACCAGCGGTTCACGGCTTCCCTGCATCTGGCGGGAAAAACTGAATAAAGACGCGCGGGTGTGAGTCTGAGCGACCATCAGATCCGGCAACGCCAGATTCATTCGATCCACCCATGTCTGCCAGAAAGCATTCAACTCTGTTCGCCAGTCATCATTTTCATGGGCACGGCGGGTGAACGTGACGCCCAGAATCGCATCGCGATCCTGTCTGTTCAGGGACTGAAACAGGGCGGCAAAACCCTGCAATAAATCAAGCCGGGTAAGTACCACGTAAACCGGTAACTGGCAGTGAAGATGCTGGCGTATATCCTGCAAGCGGCTGCGCAGCGCCTGTAACAGATGCTCGCGGCGGCGTTTGTCTGCGGTAAGCAGATCGGGTAAATCGAGTGTCAGAATAATCCCATTCAGCGGCTGGCGCGCGCGCTTTTCTTTCAGCCAGCCGAGGGCATGTTCCCACAGACGGCGATGCAGGATATCCGCATCAGCGGGAGCGCAGAGTGTGCCGTCGATATCAAAGATCACCGCCTGTTTACCGACATGGGGCGTGAGGTACAGGCGTTGTTCTGCGCCGCGTGCGCCCTCCGGGGCATAAATAATGTCGGACGGAAACCCCTCGCGCAGCAGTGTCGTTTTGCCACTGCCCGCCGGGCCGATGACCATATACCACGGCAACTGCCACAGGAAACGGCGGTTGTCGAGATGGCGTTGCAGGCGCAGCAGCCAGCGGTCAAGATAACGCTGCTGGGCGTTCAGTTCCACGCTGAGCGGATCAACGGCTTCCTCGCGCTGTTGCTTTTGCATTTTTTCAAGCTGTTGCAGGCGCTTCATCACCCGGACGGTAAGCCACATCAGGGCAATAATCCCCCACGCCGCCGTTGCCAGCCAGCGGTTCGCCAGTGGTTTGAGCCACTGTTCTTCATACAGCGTCCACGTCGGGCCTTTCCACCAGATCCACACCAGCAGAAAAATCCACGCCAGTATCAGCAGCCAGAAAGCAGAGACTTTAAACCGGGGCATCGCCGGTCGCAGGGCTGATTTGAGTCCGCTGAGTAGTCGGGGTGTTGGTAATCTGAACACAAAAACTCCTGTTCTCTTTTATTGTTCTGCCGTGAATTTTTGTTCTAGCTGCTCAAGCAGGGACGGCTCCCAGTCTGCCACCATCATCTGCAATCCCATCCTGAACAACATCCGGTACTGCTGCTGCGCAAGCTGTACCAGCCCCGCCTCTTCCGTCAACTGTGCGGCAAGGTACTGGCGGTGAAACTGATCGCGGGGATCGCCTTCGGGTAGCATGTCCAGATATCGCAGCGCCGCCTCCAGACCCTGCTCAGCAAAACAGGCTCTGGCTGCCTTCGATTCCTCACCGATTTGCGCAACCGGTGCAACTTTGGCGTCGGGCGAAGCTGCCAGCCATTGTTTCGTCTGCTCACTGATAAACGGTGTGTGGTCATTAAACAGCAGCCCGGTAAGCTGGGGCAGACGCTCAAGGAAGCGGATGACCTCATCGCGGATGGCGTCTGCCACCTGTTTGTAACCCAGACGCAGCGCCGTCTGTGCAGAAAGGCAGTGACCATCCAGCCAGTAAGGAGCCAGCAGTACGCTTTTCTCCACCTGCTGCCACAGCGCCATATCGGCACTACCGAGCTGAGCATGGTAATCTGCCACCATATCGGCGGAGACCGCAGCCAGTGGAGTACGGCCATCGCTTTCCGCCTGGGGCGTACTGGTGATGTTCTGCCAAAGCGCATGGCGGCGCAGACGGTAGCCCTGCGGTGAATCCGGCTGGCGTTCACATAAAATGGCCGCCACTTTTAACAGCGTGTCGCGCCAGGCTTTGTCGTCGTGACTGTCGATGACGATTTGGGGAGCCGGAGCACTGGGTTGCGTCACGCCGCTTTCAGACGTGGCGGTGGTCTGTGGTGAACTACCGGAGGCCGCCGGAGTGGGGACAGGAGCCGGTGCCGCACGATTAAACGCACGCTGGTACAGGGCAAAAAGATCATCAGTAGCCTGTGCCAGTTCCGGGGCGTTATGTGACTGCCAGCATTGCGCCAGTTTTGCCAGTTCCCCTGACAGCGCATCGCGCTGCGCTGTGGCGGCGTTCTGTGAAAAAACTTCAATACCTGTTTCAAAGCGTTTAATGACCTGGCTGGCAAAGCGTTTTTTATGCGCCATATTCTGCGGCGCAGCCACCGCCCAGTAATGCTCCACATACAGCGCCAGCAGGCGCAATGCGAGATGAGGATCACCGGCGTGTTGCAGGGTTCTCAGCAGATGCGCCAGCAGACGAAAATCCTTACTCTCCGAAGCCAGAATGACCAGCCCACGGCGCTGGAGTTCCGGGATATCCAGTTGACTGTGGGCCAGCGATCCCAGCTTGACGATTTCGCCGTCGATATACTCCCAGTTCGGGTTGTCATCTTTCAGCGCCGATGCCAGTTTCTCTTCCGGCAGGTTTTCCAGCAGGTGCGATATCCAGACATTCGGATCGCGTAAGTCCATTGCCATATTTTTATTCTCCCGCCCAGTGGCAGGCATCGCGCAGGGGAGCAATCGCCCTTGCCAGCCCGTCAATGTTAAAGGTCAGCTTTCCGGCGGCATTGTCTGCGCCGGTATCCACCGTCAGCGTTTTTGCGCCGAACAGTTGCTTAATTTCATCAATCCCGGATAACCCCCGGCTGGACTCCAGCAGGGTGCCGTTCTCGCGTACAAACCAGTGGCTGCGCAATGCCCGGTTGTCGGCATTCAGAGTGACGGCGATATCATGGACATCCAGAGGGTGCATCAGCGCCACCTGCATCCGGGTGATATTGTCCACGCAACTGAACATCAGCACCGGGCGTGGCGGAACATGACCGATAGCCGGGGTGGTTATCACCACCGTCGGGCGCTCCCCCGGCACCTGCGTCACCAGCAGTTCTGTGGTGTTGCCCTCGCGGCGTTTTTCCTGCTCTGTGGCGCGGGTCCAGGCCTCGCCCACAAAACCGGCTTTGACCAGCGCCCCGTCAAACCCTGACGGGGACAGCGGTGCCAGCAGGCGGTCATAGCAGTCAAGCCGCTCCAGCGCCGCGGACTCCCGCCGACAGGACTGCATGGCCTGTAACGTGGCTGTCGCATCCGGCGGGGTCGGTGGTGATGGGGGGGTTGGGGGGGGCGCCGCCCCCCGCCACACCGGCCATTGACGATGCTTCTGCGGGCGCGGCAGTGGCGGGTAAGCCCGTCATCAGGCCCGCGATAAACCATCCTGTCTGCCGGAAAACGCGCAACCTGCTCATAAAACCGTTTCATCCTTTGTGACGGACTCGTCGTTCTGAGCATCTTCCACGTCTGCCGTAAATGCGCCGTCCACTGCCGACAACCGAATCCGGGCAACCGCCGTATTCGCCGCCATTTTCTGCAACAGCAGCAGGGAGAGCGGCGGCAGCATATTGCCGTCGATGACCGATTCCAGCATCCTCGCGCCGTTTTCCGCGCGGGTGACGCGGCTCATGATTTCGTCCGTCACTTCCGGTTCTATAATCACCTCCGCGCCAAAGCGGCTGCGCAGCACGTTATCCAGGCGGGCCAGTTTTCCGGCAATGATGGTGGCGAGCGTCTCTTTCGACAGCGGCAGGTACGGCACCACTTCCATACGCGCCAGCAGGGCAGGTTTGAAGAAGTCGGCCAGCACCGGATACAGTACTTCCTGCATGGTTTCCGGGTCATCGGCATGCTCGACTATTACCTGGTAGCCGAGGTTGGACGTCAGGAAGAAGACGATATTTTTGCAGTCAATCAGGCGGCCTTCACCGTCTGCCATTTCGCCCTTATCGAACGCCTGGTAGAACAGGTTGAGCACATCCGGGTGCGCTTTTTCCACTTCATCGAGCAGTACTACCGAGTAGGGTTTCTGGCGAATCGCTTCGGTCAGTACGCCGCCTTCACCGTAGCCAACGTAGCCCGGAGGCGAACCAATCAGTCGCGAGACGGTATGTTTCTCCTGGAACTCGGACATATTGATGGTGGTCAGGTACTGGCGACCGCCGTAGAGCAGCTCTGCCAGTTGCAGGACGGTTTCAGTTTTACCCACGCCGCTGGGACCGGCCAGCAGAAACGCGCCGAGTGGGCGTCCCGGACGACGCAGGTCGGCGCGTGCAGTCAGCAGGTGTTTATGCAGGCTGGCAATCGCCAGGTCCTGGCCTTTGATGGTGTCACCCAGCCATACCGGCAGGGGGGGGGTGGGCGGACACCCATTCTTTCGGCGCCGTT
>OBUS01000806.1_pt1 | contig 11823 bp, 18 predicted proteins | sample 1475921 | NCBI WGS metagenome assembly OBUS01 (sample SAMEA2579948, study PRJEB22360) | human gut metagenome | reverse complement strand
TTGAGCCATTCGCATTGTGCGTATACCTAACAAGTAATTTCATCCCTCTGCTTTGTACCTCTCCCGGTACGACATTCCCGTCATCTCCGATAACGAGAGCTTTCCCAGCATGTTCCACACCCTGTTGCTTATCCAACTTTGTTGCCATCTGCGTTGTAAAGTCTTCCGGAATAGAGTTTATTACCTGTTGCCCTTTTGCCTGTACCGCTTCAGTTTGCTTTGTACCCTCCGTTTGCACGGCTTTAACCGCATCGGACTTGGTAGTATTTACGGCTTCTACTGCTTTTGTCTTTGCATTGTTTACGTCTGCAAGCGCTTGCTGTGCCGTAAGTGTAAAGTCTTGTGCTGTTTTATCCACCGCTGTCTTTGTCTGCTCCACAGATTTCTTGTCTTGTCTAACTTGTTCGGCTAACCTTGTAAATTCTTCTGAGTGTTCATAGTCTTTACCATCCTTACCGTTTTTGACTTTTGCAGACTGTTGCCCGTCTTTATTCTGCACAGTAACGGTTACGCCGTCTAATTCCTCCGTGAGCGATACTTTCGGACTGTATCCCTCTTCGCCGTCAAATTCTCCCGCATCAGCATCTTCTCTGACGGACTGTGCAATTTCTTTCGTATCCTCTGCCAGTTCCACCAACTGTTGATATACATCCGGAGACGGCGGTACCGATGCATCCGATTCTTGGTAGCCAGATTTTACAATGTCGACAACAACTCGATTCGCCGTTACCAAATCGCCACAATACACGGACACATAACCAAACGTTGTGCTGTCTGCATCGAAAAATTCCCACGGTATTTCACAAACTCCATTCTCGTCCAAAATTACTGATTTTGAACACTCACCTTGAACAAACAACGCCGTCTTTGTTCCCGTCCATTCGTCTGTCTTAAATTGAAATTGAGCCTTGTATAAGTTACGACACTTCGCAACTGGCTCTATGCTGTCTAATCGCACTATATATTGACCTTTTACCTCAAACAATAATGTATTATCTTTCATAACTCAAAACCCTTTTAAATCTTTATTTCCATCGCCCGATTGCGATCCATTCAATATCTCTGTCGTAAGTTGGACCATCAGAAGTTGAACTGACGTTAAAATGCGTTGGTGTTCTATTAGTATTATTTCCACCGGCATCGCCAACCCAAAATGCCTTTATCAGATTACCGTTTCTTCCGGGCGTTAAACTCACTCTGTATCCTGAGTCACGATAAGCAACGGGTAAATTTACATCACTACTTACGGTTGCATATTTCCCGTGTGTCGTAGTTCCCCATTGTAGCAGAAATCCATTTTCGAATTTGATGTATTTTTCACCTAATTCACAATTTAATAACGCAATATCACTTTTAATTTGAACGTCCGCCTGTTCGAGACTACTGATATTCTGTTTCAATTTTTTAATATCAGAATCGTGAGTATCAATCCGACCTATCACAATGTCTATTTTTCTCGTATTAGCGTCGTTTTTACTGCTCAAATCGCTAACTAGTGCCTCTAAACGATTAAAGGAATAAACTTCCTCGTCGTCATCGGTAAGAGTATAGTCACTCGGTTTGACTCTAGGAATCACAGGGATTTCAACAACTTCAACCGTTCTGAACGTGTCACCCTCCCATATTCCAATATAAGCCATTATTGTAAGAGCAACTTGCAAAAATGAGTTCGGAATCTTTACGGTCACGACACCGTCAGACAATACAGATTGTCTTGAGACCGCTCTCTGCATACTTATGTTAGTGAAATGTATCTCCGGGGCAACGTCCAAATTCAACCCGTTAATACTCAGTATTCGATCTTTATCCCATTGATATAAACTGTCGGTAACGTATGCATTATACGAATTAAAATTTGCTTTTATCACTGCGTTATTCCCCTTTCTTTTAATTTTCTATCTAAGATAGCGTCCATTTGCTCCTCTAATGTATTCTCTCGTGTTACTAAGGTCTTTTTATCTTTAAAATAAAAATTACCGTTTATATAATAGTCTCCCTCCCCTACGGGATATTGACTAGAATCTACAGCGATAGCATCATCACCGTACACTCTTCGAGCTAACTGATTAGCCAACTCATAGTTATCACAAACAATATCTTGTTTTATAATTTCATCCTTTATAATTGCGAATGTCTGTTTTGTATACATTAATTCATTTCCTCTCCTAATATCCCCAACGTACAATGACAATACCGGAACCGCCTTGTTATTATATAATTGCACCACAAAAGCCACCCGATCCTCCGCCGGTATTCGGAGTACCATTTGTACCGTCTATATTTCCACTGTTGTCATTATTTCGACCTCGACCGCCTCCGCCGGCTCCGCCTTGTCCGACCGCACCAGTGTGACCACTTGGAGACCATGAACCGCCCCCACCACCGGCGTATAATGTACCATTGCGGAATTGTAATACACGTCGATGATACTGTTTTCTTTTATTAATTCTGAGGAGATTGTATACGTCTTATTCGACCAACTACCTACCGCAATCGAAATAGTACCAAGTACGCCAATCAATCCGCTAAGTTTCGTATCAACGGCGTTAATTTTTCCCTCTAGCATTACGCCAGTATCACCCATAATCTCGTCACGTACACTCTCAACACGCTCGTCGAAATTATCCGTCAGCTTTTGTACCGTTTCCGTTCCTAAACGGTCAAACTCGGCGACGCTGCTATCATATTTTTGGTTTATCTCAACAACTGCATCCTTGCAAGTTTCTGTCAACTGAGCCAACGACTCCTCGCTAACTTGCTCTAATCGTGCGAGTGTTTCGTCTGCTTTTCGGTTTACACTTGCCAAGTTTTCCGCCCCGGATTTCTGCAAATCCATCAACGCATTTTCACAAGTGAGCGTCAACGTTTTTAACGTCTCATACAACTGATTTTCAAGCTTATTGAAAGAGTAGATTTCCTCGTCCGTATCTTCGAGAGTATAATCAAATGGTCGTTTTCTCGCATTGACTGGAATACTCATTTTATAGAGAGATTGGAATGTTTCGCCCTCATAAACACACACAAAAACGTCAATTTTGTATGGTTTTTGCAGCAAAGAGTTTGGTATTTTTACCGTAATTATCCCCTTACTATCCCGTGTTGCTTGTCTCACAATCGCACCGTTTAACACCTCTGTTGAAAAGTGGATTTCCGGATCCGATGCTAAGCTCAAGCCGTGTATTTCCAAGGTTTGGTTAATATCCCACTGAAAAAGCGGGTCCACGGTATAACGGTCACCTTTGTTTACGATTAACTCTGCCATGTTTGCAGGTTACCTCCTTTTATTTTCTCGTGGGGAGTTTTTTCTACGATGTCCTCCCCCTGTACCGTTATCCCCTAAATAGTCTGTAGAATATTGCCCACCCCTACCCTCTGAACTACGTATACACACCTAGAATCAATTTTATTTCATTATTCGATTGTTTTATTGCCTAAACGACAAAAACGTCTTAAATCGCATTTAAACGCGTTTAAAATATTTCTGTCTCTTCTTAAATCGTTCGTGTCTCTCATTGTGACAAGCCTTACACAATAACTCCAAGTTATCAGAGTCCAACCTACGCTCCCAACCCTCAGGCGTTTGTATTGCCTTGACATGATGCACCTCTGTAGCAATAGCTCCACACTTCTCACAGCGAAAGCCTTTGTCTTGCGTGTACTTAGCTGATAAGGTACGCCATTCAGTACTGTTATAGAACCTTACATACTTAGGGTCTCTTGTCTTATTGTATCGCTTATTACTCTCCAACTTAGACGCTCGCATACGTGCCTCACGCTCAGCCTCTACAATCGGCTTGCATGTATTACAGTATGTAGCACCATAGGGTATGAGATTACCACAACGACCACATGATTTTAATAACATGTGTTCTCCTCCCTTTTATTTTTTGACATAAGAAAAACCCGCAATACTGATTACTCAATATTGTGGGTCTCTCATAGCCGGAGGTTACAACTAAATTAGTGCATTTGTTAAAATGCTACGCTATCATAATACTATTAAATTTTCGTTTATGTAATGTCACATATGTGACAGTTTATAGACATTAAAAATCTAATAGCATAATAGCCTCTGTATATAGTCGTATCACATGCCGTTCAGTATAGCCGGTCTTTTCTGCAATCGCATCAAAGCTCATGCAACTTACAAAAAACAATTCTAATATCTCGGCATGACGAGGGTCCTCTAACTCGTCAATCTTGTCTAATGTTTCCAACCTTAGTTTTTTACCTTTTACGCATAACCGATCAATCCGCTCCTCGGTTTCTAATTTTTCCGATAATAAATCTTCTATTGTGATCGGTGTGCCACCTCTAGGCATACCGGAATAATTCGGAGATTTTACTTTGTATATTCTCTCGTCTAAATCAGCAAGTTTATTTTCAAGCCTATCAATCAGAGCGTTATTTTTTTTATAGCGTTTCAAATACCGCTTTTTACGAATCAAGTCATTATCTTCCATACCTGCCTCCTTTTATCTAGCACAACAAAAAACACTTTTTTTCGTCAACTCTTTATACATATATATTTTCTCTTATTATATATACTATATATTATTTCTTCTATTAATTAAAAGAAATATATGTTATTGTGTTATATATTATAGAGAAACGCCCATTTTATAGGCTTTGTACCATAACAAAAACCATAACAAAACGGTTTTCAGTTCTGTTGTGACAGTCGTTTTTGTTGTGACCGAAATTTATAAAATTTTTATATTTCATTTTTTTCTGTTGTGATTTCAGTTTTTGTTACATTCTGTTGTGCGTTCTGTGAGGCGTCTTTTTCCTCATGTGATCCATAAATCAACGCTAATACAGTCAACGCACTCGCTCCACCGATTACACCCAACAAAAACGCCAATACATAATATACCATTTTATTACCCCCTAAATCTTTACCATAAAATAACGCTTGCCGTCGTTCTTTTGTCGTGCCTTTTCTTCAAAGTCAAACTTTGATATTACCTCTTTGAAAAAGGTCTTTTTACCCGTCACATTTGCTGTCTTAATACCGGATAATTTGCACCAGTCTACAAAGTCTGAGTATGTTTTATCCCTCGGATTCTCGAGGAAATAATCCTCCGTCAACTCCTTGTCCTCAATCCAACTAAGCACGGTCGAGTTGTCCGCCTTGTATGCCTCTAATGCGTCAATAACACTCTGAGGCTCTGTAAAATGCCCCAATCGGATAAGTCTCTGAGCACCTCGAATCGCAATGTTTAATAGATAGGATAACGCAATATCCTCGGTAATCTTATCGCCGATTAACGGATCGTAGTCCTCGTCGTCGGAGGAGAATTTCGCATTAAAAGGAATCAGCACCCACCGGCGGTAAAATCCGTCTGACTTGTCAAACGATCTCGGAATCGCATTACAACTATATACGTGAGTCGCATATGGCTCGATTGTGAAAGGACGTTCCCCTTTTCGTTCGACCATGACTGAGTTACCGGAGAATAATTTTTTCAACGTGCCGGTATCTTTTAGAGTAACATTGTCCACATCATCGCCGATATTCGCCAATTTATTTTCAAGCTCTGCGGTGCTAAATTTGTCAGTTACTTTCTCAAGAGCAATCGCCGAATAGTTACGAGGTCCGAGAAACGTCTTGATTAAGTCAAGTATCGTACTTTTACCGTTCGAACCTTGCCCGTAGAATAAAAAGGCTTTTTGGTATCGGTTATGTTTCAAGAGGATAGCTCCCAACATTTCCTCAAACAGATTGATAACCTCTCTGTCCCCTAAGAATACACGGTTGAGCATCTTATCAAGGTCCGCACAATACGCCGACGGGTCATAAGTCACTGGGATTCTGTCGAACTCTATCGCCTCCGGTGTAAACTCAATGCAGGTACTTGTCCGAATATCAAGCCTCGTGTTGCGGAGATTGATGATATACGGGTTTACTTTTAAATCAGCAGCGTTCACATGAGTTTTAATCTTTATGTAAGCTAGTACCTCCGTCCGCTGACGTTGTAAAATGCCCGGATACAACTCAATCATTTTATTTTCGATGATTTTGTCGTCTGCTTGGTAATAACCGTCCTCATAGACATATAAGACGCCATTCACTTCGATGATATGAAACTCTTGTATCAACTGATCGCCGAACTCGTTATGCGAGAATCCGACTTTTTTATCTTCGGCCTTTGAAATCTGCTCTGCAATTACATCGTCCGGCTTAAAGGACTCGTCTCGGCATATTGTTAACAGCTCTTCCTCCGGCAATGCGTCAGCAAACACATGAGAATTGATAACCTCAAGCGTCTGTCTAATTTCCTCGTGAGTAAATTTCTTAGTCTGTAGATAGACGATATAATTATAAAGCTCTTGGTTTCTGCCGGAGCCGTCGCCCATGCCTTTAAACTGGAACTTACCGGACGGAGCGGATACACTGGATAAGAACTTAGGGACCGGCTCAAGTTCGGCGGATTTGTAATTCTTACGAATCCATTCGCGATTCTTTCCGTCCTGCTTTATCTTAACGTAGGCGTTACGTCCACCGGCCTTACGGTCGCAATATATACCTACAGCGAGACGGTTCTTTATAAAGTTCTTTGGATTCTCCTCCGGCGATTTGAACCAACAATGAATACCTCTTGTCGTTTTCATCACTCGACATTTAAGGTCTAAGGCGTCTACAATATTAAGCATTATTTCCGCGTCTGAGGTCGTGTCGAAATCGAGAACGACATAACCGTCCGGCACAATCACAGCCACATTATCAAAATCTTTCGCCTCGCTCCACGACTTCGCACCCTCTCCATTTTTAAATCCATGCGTCGGAGTCTTTCCGTCTAAAATAATATATTGCATTTTCCATCGCTCCTTATTGTCTTACTATTTTTGTCCCGCATCTGCTGCAAAACTGCTCGTCTTTTCGTACACACCGATTACACGTAGGACAACGGTACAAATTCCCTTGTTTGATAGCCGGTTTCTGCTTTTTATTTGTGCTCATTTTCTCTCCTCTAATTCTACATACTTATTTAGATACCATATAGCCTTTTTCATATCCTCAAGACCGTTTTTCCGGTTCGCTCTATAAAGATATTTGAGCGCGTTACATTTACAGAACCCTTTTACTGCCTCAACCCCTTGAGTCTCGATCATTACGTCGATACATTCAAATTGTCCGGTCTCGTAGTGGCTCGGATGATTGATGTTGTCCGATTCTTCGGAAATTTCACGGTTCCAACAATATTCGCACCCTTTACCACCATTGCCACGGCAATTTTTCACACTTAATTCTCTTCTTTCATACCCATAATCACTTGGACATCCTACGCAGCCATCATCACATGCAGAATCTACTTTATTCGGTGTCTCCTGTTGTAATTTTTCTTTAAATGTCATATTTACCTCCAAATCTTACCGGTCTTTTTATCTTTCAGAACAATACGTCCCTCTACATGGAAACCGGCTAACTCGCATATATTAAAAATTGTCATTACTAATTTTGTTAAACGTTCCTCGTTTGTCCGTTTTTTACGTTCCTCACGCTCGGTATTTTTAATAGCCTCGTACGCCGTCAAATCTTTACATCCGGAACCGTTTAAAATTTCTTTATTCATTATTTAATCCTTTCTAACGGCACTCATTTAGTTGTATTCCGTCTATACTTTTGCGATACGACTCGCGAACATATCCGCGGTGTGAGTATATAGTACATTTGGATATTCCTCGATTGCTCGACCGTAATACTTCCACATTTTCGGATCTGTCTCAAAAGCCCCCATATGCCATCTGATACAAGCGATCTCCTCATCGGTCAAATCCATGTTTTTAGATAGCATAATGATTGACTTATCACCGTGTCCCGGGATAATTATATCGGGATTGCAGATATATTTATCCGTCTCAATATCAAATCTATAGTTGTCACATTTACAAATATCGTGGAACATTCCGACGATATACGGGGATCTTTCTCTGTCCCATTTTAGACCGAGTTTTTTAGTCATTTTTACAAGATTCTCTGCTACAGTGAGCGAGTGATCGAATAGTCCACCATGATATGCTCCGTGATATTTGGTGCTTGCCGGAGCTGTGAAAAATCCCAACGCTTGCAACTCTGGGACGGTATTCTCGAATCCGGTTGGCATAAACTCAATAAATTTTTTGATTCTATCTGATTCAGTCATTATCACTTTCCTCCACAATCTGAAAAACATATTTTTCTTTGTTCTTTATAACTTGACCGACTGTCATTGTTTCTAATTTCTTCAAAACTGGATTATTCTGTTGAAAAGTAGTAATGAACACCTTTCCACCTTGTTCAATATGTGCGAGTGCCTCCTCGAATGTAATTTGTTTTAATATTTGCATTTTAAATCCTCCACTATGTTTATAAATTCCTCCAATGTATACGGTGCATAATGCAGTCCACCTGACCGCTCAATCCTTAACTTATGCATTTTCTGATCGTCCTGCATATCGTTCGAGCCGACCTTAAGCTCAAACGCCACAAACCGACCATTAATACAAGTCAAGAGGTCCGGTTTCCCTTTTCCCGAGAAACCGTCTCCATACAAGTTAAGATAATAAATCCCTTGACTTTTTAAGTATCCGATACATTTATCTTGTAACTTTTTTTCTCTAGCCATTAGTCATCAAGGAAACTGTCAAGGTCATCTTCATTCTCTAACTCGTCCAATTCGTCAACACCGTCGGTCATATTTACAAACTCACCGAAACCACTTGCCGTATTGTAGTCATTCAATCTAACACTCGTCATTTCTTGACCTGCCCTCTCGCCTTTTGTAGCCGTATATTTCTCATGTTTTACTGTCGCCGTGATATAGCAACCAACAATGTCCTGCGTGTCGATTTCGTCCGCTGAGAAGTTGTTAAGACACGTACGAGCGAAATAGCTCCATGCTTTTAAAGCTCCCTCATTTAACTCGCCGTTATTTTTAGTAAGTGTAAACTGCTCGTTGTGTTTCTCACCTTTTGCTGTCTGCAACTTAACGATCAATTTTCCGAAATCGTCGTACTTGCTGTCGTCAACCTCCATTACCTTAAAAGTAGTAACTCCCTCCGGAATAAGTGTAAAACCGCTTTCTGCTAATTTCATTTTTGCCATGATATAAAATCCTCCTAAAATATGTTTTTATTGTTTAAAATTTTTGTGAGCCTGTAATAAATCCTTGTAAATTTCCTCCTCGGTCATAAACCAAAATGTATTTTATTGTTCTCACACCATCCTCAGCCTCTTTGTCGTCAACATCAAGCTCACAGTATCCAAGTAAATCATTTTTCTCTAACAAACCATAAGCTGCGTTAATGATTCCGACAGTATCGCCAAGCTGAGTCTCGAATACTCTGTAAATGGAACTTGCGTTTCCGGTAGGTTCTAACAATACGGCCTTTTTTAAGTCCAATGGATCATCTAACTCGGCGTTACTGATAACCTCAATAATAGAGGTATACTTTCCACCCTTTCCGGTACCGAGTAAATTGTCCACACCACAAGGAATAATCATACCTACACCACCACAAATCAACCATTTCTCGGACTCATTCCGTTGTACTACTTCTCCATGTGTTCCAACTTGTTTTAAAAATTTTTCAAATTTCATAATCTTACCTCCTATGCTAAGTAATAACCTTTTTCGTTAATCATTTTGTAATCGGACTCTGATACGTGTATTGTTCTAAAGTTCATTTTCTGTCCGTAGCAATCGGTATCAACTACCAATTCGTAAAGCGTACCAAATTCAGTACGAATCTTTTTTGTTTCATAAATTTTGGTAACATAAACCTCCACCAAGTCCATATATTAACCCTCACTTTTCGATGCAATTTCTTGGATATAATCTAAACCTCCTTATAATTCATAATCAATTTTCACTATAAATTTTCTATAATTGGTGTCTTTATCAATTTCAAAAGTCACATTATTAATACACTTGTTCCCACCGGATTCTCCCACAACATATATAGGTGTATTATCCGGTACCATATTCAATATTTGACGTAATCTTAACGCCGTTATAGTTTCCAATACTACCCCTCCAAACTTGACTTTTTCAGTGTGAATACTTCTGATTTTTTGGTATATTTACCGTATACGTCCGGCAAGTCTTTCTTTAATGCCGTACTGTCTAAGCCGTTACGCTCGCTCTTTGTGAGAGTCCAAATGTATTTTTTGCCGTTTAATTCGACTTTTTTGTCCCCATATCGGAATAGATTAGACATGTACTTTTTCAACGTGTCGTCAATTTCTTTCAGACGTTTTTTCTTGTCCTCAATGCGAGCCTCTGCACGGTCAATCTGCTCTTTCAAACGATCCGCCTCGGTCATCAATTTAGACATATCCTTGTCCGTAACCTCAACCGTATTTTTGCGGAGTACCTTTAGAATCTCAGCATCCTTTTTCTCGTCGAAATCCGGAGAAATACCCGTGAGTACGTGCTCCCTCCAAAACTTAAGAGCCGGCTCTATGTAGGACTCCTTGAATGTCGGAAATTCCTCGGACACCTTAAACTCGACAACGACCGTATTATTTACAGTCGGCTCAAACGCCTCTGTCGGTGTCGTGTCAAATTCTCCTTTGCCCTTTTCAACTGGGTAATCGGTAGCCTCTAAGAAACTACACGTCATAACCACGTCGTCAAATCCAAGTAAGTACGCATATAAGCACGCCTGTAGCTTGTAATAGATTGGTGGCTCAACCTCTCCGTCTACGCCTTTCCAGTCCTCTACTCGTTTAGTGGTTTTAACTTCGACAACAAAATCGTCGCCTAAAAAATCCCACATACCACCGAGAGCCTCCTCGTCCGGGAAGAAATCTCCCCAAGTCTTACGGAAATAGTCCGGACCATATACGTCCGTCGGACTTTTAATATCCATGAAATAACGGTTTTTTAGGTATCCCGCTATCTTCGGCTCGATGATCTTACCGGCTACCGTGTAAATACTGTCCTCGAATGGATCCTCGTAAGTCTTAGTGATTTCACACCAAGCGGAGAACGGAGTTGCCCAAGCGTTTAACCCCATCACCGTAGCGAACCGCGTCGCCGTTAGTTTCTTGATTTTTTTAGGCAGTGTTTCTAATTCGAGGTGATTGTCTACAAATTTATAATTGCTCATTTTATCCCTCCTCTACTACTTTTGTACTGATCGCCGGTTTATTATTGCTTTTGGCTCGTCGCTGCGTTCTGTTTTCCTTTACAGGGGCGGTCGCAATCGTTACAATTTCACTCCCTCGGAAACTAAGAATCTGACCGTTAACCTCGTCTGTCACTAGATTCCAATTGTCGACAACTTTATCCACGCTATAAGGTACTTTGCTTTGAAACGCGAGCGTTTTACCATTTTTAAATGAAATAACATTAAGATACATATTTAATCCTCCTCTACTATTTCAAGTAACTGTACTCGCTCACAACGGATTTTTCCGTCGGAATTATACGGCACACATACACCGGCGAGCCATTCAAACCGAATTAACACTTTCCAAATGTCGTCACCGCCGTAGGCATTCTGTACCCATTTAAGGGGTGCGACGTTGATACCACAACCACACGTATTAGCAGTGTCAAAATTAACATTTTCAGTAATAACACTACCCGGCTGAATCACCCACTTTTCAGGCGGATTGTATTCACTGCCGAATGTTTTATATGCGATAAATCCCTCATTAGTCATTTCGAAATGTTCTTTTAAGAAATCAATTGCCGAGAGTAATCCTTTCGCACCGCTCAAGTCCGCACCGCTCAAGTTCGCACCGCTCAAGTTCGCACCGCTCAAGTTCGCACCGCTCAAGTTCGCATCGCTCAAGTTCGCACCGCTCAAGTTCGCATAGCTCAAGTTCGC
>OBUS01000804.1_pt1 | contig 11874 bp, 10 predicted proteins | sample 1475921 | NCBI WGS metagenome assembly OBUS01 (sample SAMEA2579948, study PRJEB22360) | human gut metagenome | reverse complement strand
GATAAAAAGACGACCGCCTGTATGATTTTGACGGTCGCAGCTAGTGACGATTCAATTTAAAAACGGTTAGTCAGTGCTAATTTGACGGCGGCCGTTGGCGGTGACTTTGGCAACGACACCAATGATGACGAGATCAACGACAAAAATGATGCTCCATTGCAAGATTGGATTGAGATGGTTGAGCAGGTTGACATGCATGCCATATGTGGCGGCACTGACCAATCCGAGCAAAATGATCACGGTGAAGCCGAGCCAAGTTGTTCTGCCAAATGCGAGACCGTTTCTCGCTTTTCGTTGACGTTGGGCGATCCATGGCATCAAAACACCAAGGGCCACCATGCCAATCGGAACGACAATGTTTAAAACCAGCATTAAAGCGAACGTCTCCGCAGTCGCATCTGTCGGGAAGAAGCCAAGCGTGCCAAGCAGGAACGTAATCCCCAACATCCAGATCCCAACGAATAAGCCAACCTTCCGATTTTTTAGATAAGTATAGGCTGGCGTCGGGAAGCGATCCTGATGTAAGCGAACCATGGTGTAAGACCAGAAAAGGAAGCAGGTTGACAACGGGCTGACAATGCCATTGAGGTTCAACAACCAATTAAAGATGTCGTTGATTTTTGGTAGCAAAGCACCTAACGCCATGATCAAAGCACAAAGGATCGTGGTCATCCAATAGCCGTTGATTGGCAAGCCGTCTTCATTCATTTTTGTTAATTGCCGTGGCATAAAGCGTTTGGCGACGTCAGATAGAAAGACGCGGGTTGAAGCGTCAAGAATAACAGCTAGTTGGGCCAACATGTAGATGCCTTGGACAACAGCGAAAAGATACATCAGGCTGTTACCTAATCCAAACTGGCGACCGATTGCCTGAAAAGCATAATAGGAACCATTCATTTTCAAGTCATTCGGCAAGTGATGAGCGTTGAAATAAACGCCGAGCGAGAAAGTGCCGAATAATGTGAGAAACATGGTCATGATGGCAATCATTTTCAATGCCTTGGGGAAGTCGCGGGCTGGATGGCGCATGTCTTTGGTGTATGGCGCTGCAAGCTCGGAGCCGTTCATCGCAAAAACGAACAGGCCGAAAGTTGATAAGAAACTAAGTGAGAAGAAATCTTTGGGAATAAAAGCTTTGAAATCAAAGGGTCGCGTGGCAATTGGTGCACCTTTGGACAAACCGACAAAGGTCATCACCACGAAGAGAACGGTCATGATAAACATCGCGCCACCGCCGATCGTTGACATGATTTCCAGACTTTTATTTTTGAAGAAATGCTGAAGCCAGATGAAGATGACGAAAATGACGGCGGTCAGAATTCCAAACCAAGCATTGCCAAGGTTGGCTTGAATGTTGCCATTGCCATTTGCGATCCAGCCAAATGAGATGACGACAGAGTTGGCGACATCGACGACGTAGGGCAGGCCGGTAATCCAGTAGAACCAAGCCGCATAGTAGCCGACAGTGTCGCCGTTGGTTTCACGCATCCAGCTGGTGATGCCACCGCCATGCTCGGAAAAAGTCGAGCCCATGTGCGCGACAATCAGGTTGTAAGGAATCACATAGAAGAAAGTCATGATGATCCAACTGGTGAAGGCGACCAGTCCTTGATTCTGGAAGTTATAAATGATGTCATCGAACCCAATGACTGTGACAAAGTCCATGAGGCCGACAACTACCCAAGGGATATATTGTTTCTGTGGTTTATCTAATTCATTCATATAAAAGGCTCCTTAAATATCTGAAGGTTTAAAAACGACTGGTTTTTAAACTCATCCCCGGCGCCTTATTACGGAGTTTTCCCACTGCGACCCAACTTTCATGTATATTTTCAAAAGCCATTAGTGATTATATCAGGGATTGCGGCGGTTTTGCGGCAAAAGGTAAAGAAAGACTAAAGCAGCTTACAAAGCCGTAAGTTACAAACAACCATCCGTTAGGCCATTATCAGGAAAAAGGCAGCCTAACCCGCTATCATAAAGTTTGTAAACAAAACACAAAGATACAAATGGAGGTCTATTATGGACAAGCAACCTGTCGTAACTGTTGACAACGTTACGAAAACCTATGGTAAAAAAGGGGAAAAACAAACACCCGCATTGAAAGGTGTCAGTTTCGAAATACAACCCGGTGAATTCGTCGGCATCATGGGCGCATCAGGCTCAGGGAAAACGACCTTGCTCAATATCCTTAGTACGTTAGATACACCGACTTCTGGCTCCGTTTTGATCAAAGGTGCTGACGTCACAAAATTAAAAGGGGATGCCTTATCAGATTTTCGAGCTAAAAAAATCGGTTTCATTTTCCAAGATTTTAATTTGTTGGAGAACCTAACTGGCCGCGAAAATATTGCCCTACCGCTGGCGTTGCAAAATGTGAGTGCGAAGAAGCAGGCGGCGGCTGTTGATAGCATTGCCCAAACATTAGGAATCAATGAAGTGCTCGACCACTATCCAACGGAGTTATCTGGTGGTCAAAAACAACGAGTTGCCGCTGCCCGGGCGTTGGTGCAGAAGCCAGATATCCTGTTCGGGGATGAGCCGACGGGTGCTTTGGATTCCAAGTCAGCCCGTGAGTTATTGGATACCATGGAACAGTTGAATAAGGAACAGGATGTCTCTATCTTGTTGGTCACCCATGATCCGTTTTCGGCTAGTTATGCCAGCCGTATTTTGTTCATTAAAGATGGGCAAATCGGTTCCGAGCTGGTCCATGGTGATAAGAGTCAGGAAGCCTTCTATCAGGAGATTCTTGACACACTTGGCACATTTCAAAAGTAAGGGGCGTCGTCTATGTTAACGAAACTTGCACTCGGCGGCCTGAAGAACCGCTTCCGCGACTATGCGGTTTTATTCTCCGGTCTGGTTATCGCCAGCGCCGTTTTCTACATGTTCATGTCACTTGCCACAAACACAAGCTTTTTAAAGAAAAATTCGCCGATTGGCTTTACACCATTTATTTTTGGCTTCGGCGCGGTGCTACTGGCCATTATCACGTTGGTTTATATCGTCTATGCCAATAGTTTTCTACTTAGCATGCGCCAACGCGACTATGCGATGTTTATGATGCTCGGTGCAAAAGGGCGAAAGATTGCGCAACTGATTTTCCTTGAAACCGTGGCAATTGGGCTTTTAGCAACAGTTGCCGGTATTTTGGTCGGGATGGTCGGCACAACCTTTGTGGGACAATGGCTCATTAACACCCTACATGCGCCGGCAACTGGCTTCTCAGCGTTTTGGCTGCCAGCCGTATTGTGGACATTAGGCTTCTTCATTGTCTTATTCATTCTTTCGGCGTTCTATAATGCTGGAAAACTATTGAAAACCCCAATGCTACGGTTGTTGCATCAAGCGCAGACACCAAATCGAATCAAACAACGCAAAGGAATTTTCGTCTTACAGATTGTCTTGGGACTGATTTTGCTTGCGGTTGGTTACTACAGCATGTATGCCATCGCTAAAATCGGGATTATGGCGATTCCATTGGCCTTGGTTACCATTGTTCTAGGAACCTATTTCCTGTTTAACTCAGTCTTTGTAGCGCTGATTGGCTTATTGAAGCGAAACCACAAGTTTGCGGCCAAACAGTTGCATACGTTTACCTTGTCGCAGTTGAGTTTCCGGATTCGGGACTATACGCGGATTTTATCCGTGGTTGCCATGCTGTTTGCTTTAGCTTTAGGAGCGATTACTGTTGGCCTTGGCTTTACGCATGATATTCCGGATTTGGCGAGTCAGGCGACCGCCTACGATTTAACAGTTGCCTCGCCAAATGCTGCGACCCGTGCGCAAATCAGTCGGTTGCAGGATGTCACTGCTAAGCAAGACTATACGATTAAATCGGATGCCAAAACGGTTTACATCAGCCAGCAAGCTCTCGACGCTCATCCGCTTGAAATCAAAGCCAATGACGGAGGACTTGATACGCCGAATATTAAAGTCACGAGCCGCAACTTTGCGGAGATGACTGAACGTTACCCAAGTTCTTTTGGTATTTTTATCGGCAATAATCGAGGTAAACAAATGAAAGTCGCAGATGCCGCGACCTTCGCGAAGCTCGGGAATGCAGAAACTTTGACCACGTTTAAAGTTAAGGATTTCGGTCAAAATTACGACACGATTCAGAAAATTGTCGAGCTGCAAAGCAAGCAATATCCGCGATTATGGAGCAGTAACGGCGATCAGAAGTTTATGATTTATGCGCTAGTGAACAGCATGTTCTCTGGCCTCGCTTTTATGGGCTTCTTCCTCGGCATTGCTTTCCTCGGCATGTTAGCTTCGACGCTGATGTTCAAGATTCTATCTGGGGCCAATTATGACAAGAGTCGTTATCTGATGTTGCAGAAAATCGGGGCACGACCGCGTGCATTGCGACGCTCAATTCGGCAAGAAATCGGAGCCTTGTTCCTACTCCCAGGTTTCGTTGGCATTATCCACGTCTTGTTTGGCCTTCAGCTTTTTAAGACTATGTTGCGCGCACCATACGGGCATCTTGCGTTACCATTCGGTTTGTTCATCGTTCTGTATGCACTCTATTATCTGGCGACAGTTTGGATGTACCAGAGCATTGTGATCAATAAGAACTTAGCGGAAAAAGCCTAAAGAAAAGATCCTTTAGGTCGCACTATAGGCTGGAACATAATTCTCAGCTGACAATTAAAAGCGAACAATTTCCCTAATATCGGGAAGTTGTTCGCTTTTACCTGTTCATGGATTATTATTGTGATTTTAAAGACCGGAGTTTGGCACGGTAAGAAGTTTGAGCCTACCATCTTTGTTTTCTTGAAAAATAGCAGATTTGAACGCTTAAAGTTAACCGGCTAAAACGTCGTGTGCAGACATCTATTGACAGATGAACAACATAAAAATGCCCTTAGAGACTGGTTTTGTCTGAAAGGGCATTTTTATTTGCTCGACAATACAAAAGTGGCAAAAAGTTCGGTTTGGACAAACTATGCTTCAAACTCGTTATAACTCAATACTTTAATGCCTTCATCAGTTAAAAGAATTTTACTGATGGAGCCGTTGCGAGGCGAATCGGTGACCACATACCCATCATTTTTGCCGAACTTATCGACGATGCTGCGAATGGTCGTGCCGTGGCTGACCATCAGGACTTTATCACCTTCATGGTTTTCGGCCCGCAACTGGCGGAAGCCTTTCATCAGTCGGGTCCAATAAGTGCGCGCATCTTCGGCTTCGTGGAAAGGATCAGCATCGTGCATGAAGTCTTTTGAGGCGTCAACCCCATATTTTTCCAAAATTTCTGGATAGGTCTTGGCACCATGCGGGAAGCCGACTTCATACCAAGTTTTGCTAGAATCTTCACCCTCAAAATAGCCATAAAATTGTTCGCGAAAGTATTGGGTGACGGTTAGCGGAATCTTGCCAGTGACGTTTTTGCTGAGAATCAGATCGGCCGTGCGAGTAGCTCGCATGGTGTCGCTGCAATAAGCGTGTGTGAAGGCCACGTTGCGTAGAATGACACCTGTTTTAGTACCATCTTTAATCCCATTATCGGTTAATGGCGAGTCACACCAACCCTGCATTTTATTAAAATGGTTGAACCATGTCTGACCATGGCGCACCAGATAGACTGTGATGCCTTTCATTGTATTCATCTGCCTCCTCGGAAGTTAATTGCTAAGACTAGTTTAGCATAGAAAAGCATGGTGGTTATGCTTAAAGAGCATCTTGAACAACGCCGCAATCAGTCCTAACGTGTGCTATTCTTTAATTATTCAGTGAATCACATGCGGAGGTAGCAGGATGGCAAAAGGGTTGTTGATTGTTAATTTGGGATCGCCGGTTTCGCCGGAGACAAAGGATGTACGGCGGTATTTACGGGAGTTTCTGAGTGATCAGAACGTCATCACAATGCCTAAAGCCCTGTGGCAACCGATTTTGCGCGGTTTTATTTTACCCTTTCGCAGCTGGCGGTCGGCAACTTTCTATAAGCATGAGTGGACCCAAGCTGGCTCGCCATTGATTGCCTATACGCAGGTGACCCGGGATCGGCTTCGCGAGCGGCTGCCTGACTGGGATGTGCAGATGGCGATGAACTATGGCGGCGAGTATCCGATTGGCGAAACGCTGCAGACGATGGCGGCGCGTGGTGATGCGCCGATTGTGGTGATCCCGCTGTTTCCTGAATACACGCAAAGTACGACGAAGACTATTTTTGATAAGGTCGCGGCTTCAGGCGTGAAGACCGTGGTTATTGACCGTTTTTATGATCATTCAGACTATCAAAAGATTCTTGCGCAACAGATTGACGATGCTTATGAAGCGGGGGCGTATGATACCGTTATTCTGAGCTATCATGGCATTCCGACAGCGATGGTGCGGCATGGTGATCCGTATCAGCAGGAATGTGAAACGACCACAGCAGGTGTGAAGCAGTATCTTAAGAAAGTGCCCCAGACTAAGGTTGAGATGTGTTATCAGTCAAAGTTTGGCCCGGTTCCTTGGTTGAAGCCATATTTACGCAATCGGTTAATGGAACTGGCTGCTTTGGGTAAGCGCAATGTGTTAGTGGCAACTCCGAGTTTTGTGGCTGATTGTTTGGAAACACTGGAAGAAAATAATGTCCAGAATTATCAAACATTTCGTGCTAATGGCGGCAAAAACTTTGCGACTGTCCGACCGATGAATGGTTGCGAGCTGTTTTGTGACTTTTTAGCTAAGTTGGCTGAGGATAAGATTGCGGCGGAGGCGAACCATGGCAAGGCCTGATGAACGCTTAACAGTGCAACGCGAAAAACGCAGTCTTGATGACATTAACCGCAGCGTGCAGGTGCCGAGTGTTTATGAATCTTCGTTTTTTCAGAAGTTTCTGGCATACAGCGGGCCGGGTGCCTTGGTTGCTGTTGGTTATATGGATCCGGGTAACTGGCTAACGGCACTTGAAGGTGGCAGTCGGTATCACTACGCCTTGCTATCGGTACTCTTGATGTCGATTTTGGTGGCCATGTTCATGCAAGCGCTGGCGATTAAACTTGGCGTGGTCGCACGATTAGATCTGGCGCAAGCAATTGCCGCATTTATTCCGCACTGGAGCCGCATCTGCTTATGGTTGATCAATGAGGCAGCTATGATGGCCACGGATATGACTGGCGTTGTGGGGACGGCGATTGCGCTAAAACTGCTGTTTGGCCTGCCTCTGATGTGGGGAATGCTCCTAACCATCGCTGATGTGCTGGTTGTTTTATTATTCTTACGATTTGGCATTCGCCGAATTGAGTTGATTGTGCTGGTATCGATTCTCACAGTCGGCATCATTTTCGGCATTGAAGTTGCGCGAGCCGATCCGTCAATTGGCGGGATTGCTGGCGGTTTTGTGCCACATACGGACATCCTGACGAATCATGGCATGTTACTGCTCAGTCTCGGCATCATGGGCGCCACGATCATGCCACATAACATTTACTTGCACTCTTCACTAGCCCAGAGTCGCAAATATGACGAGCATATTCCGGCACAGGTGACCGAGGCGCTGCGGTTTGGTAAGTGGGATTCCAATGTGCATCTAGTCGCCGCTTTTCTGATTAATGCCTTGCTATTGATTCTTGGGGCAGCGCTGTTTTATGGCGTGGGCGGCCATGTGACGGCTTTTCAAGGTGTCTATAATGGGTTGAAAAATCCGATGATTGTTGGCGAGCTGGCTAGTCCGTTAATGAGTACATTATTCGCATTTGCGTTGCTCATCACGGGCTTGATTAGCTCGATTGCAAGCACCTTAGCAGGGCAAATTGTGATGGAAGGTTATCTGAACATTCGCATGCCATTGTGGGAGCGGAGGTTGCTGACGCGGCTTGTGACGCTCATTCCCATCATGGTGATTGGCTTCATGATCGGTTTTAGCGAACACAACTTTGAGCAAGTTATTGTCTATGCGCAGGTGTCATTGAGCATTGCCTTGCCATTTACGCTTTTCCCGTTGGTGGCTTTGACGAATCGGCGTGATTTGATGGGTATCCACGTTAATTCGCAACTCGTGCGGTGGGTCGGCTATTTTCTGACGGGTGTGATCACCGTTCTAAATATTCAGCTGGCTATTTCAGTCTTTGTTTAAACGATTATACGCAAAAATAGCCACGGTGATGTCATACCTCCATTATTGAGGAACATCACCGTGGCCGTTTTTTGTATGTGTCAGCTTATCAAGTTAAAAAGTTGTCTTTTTTCAATGGCTGCCCTTGATGACGAAAAAAGACCCCCGAATGGTGCCAGCAAGCTTCGACTTTTGCCGGGCAAATTTAAACTTGCCTTCAAGCTCAGTCGGCACCGCCATGCCATCGCTAAGTTTAAAGCCAACCGCGCGTTTTTTGGGGTTGGACAGGCTATACATCACGTTGATGGCTAATCCGTCTTGATAGTAAACCTCAACCCAGTGCAAATCCGGTAAGTTCAAATCGCTGACTTCCAAGGGCTTGGCGGAAATTTGCAAGTCGCGTTCGGCAAGAATTTCATTAACCCACGCGAGACTGTCAGGTTTTTCGGCAGCCGGATAAGTGATATAAGGTTCCTTATACTTATTCCAGATGTAACGCGCTTCATTTGCGCGCAATCCTGCCAATGCTGCAGCAACAGGCGAGCTTTCAAGACCAATGGTGCTGACCATTTTAAAATCAACTGTATAAGCCATGATTTCATACTCCTTCGTCAGAAAAACGCGTCGCTAACTGCGGCGCGTTCGGTGATATTAGTCGTTAAAAGTCCCATTTTCAACATCAGAGATAAATTGCTTCAAATGTTTGAAGTAAACTGGGGCGTTATCAATCATGTGATGGTGGCCGCCGTCTGGGGTGGTGACCAGTCGGGCATGTGGGATGACCTCAGCCATACGTTGGGCTGACTTCAGTGGCATGGTTTCATGTTCGCCGAATGTGAGCAAGGTTGGAACCTTGATATTATGAATCTGATCACTGATATCCCAGTTCTTCAACTTACCGGTCACAACAAACTCATTGTCGCCTTGGAAAGCATTGTAGACAGGCGTGGCCATGGTGCTAATCAGGTGTGAAATTGCTGGTGGCTGTTTGCGATCAACATAACCGCGGTTGAGGACATCCACATATTTTTGATACTGCGGGTCGTCCCAGTTACCAGCTTTTTCAATTTTCTTCATGTACTTAACCGCTGACGGCGGCAAAGCTTCTTCACGGACGAGGTTGATATGATCAACGTATTCGTTGATGTTGTCGACCATTGAAGAGATAATTGCGCCTTTAAGATGCTGACCATATTTCAGGGCATATAGCTGGGTTAAGGCACCGCCCCAGCTTTGTCCGATGAGGTAAAAATGATCCAGACCCAGCTTTTGGCGAACTTCTTCTACTTCGCCAAGAAAGTAGTCAGTGGTCAGGTATTTTTTAGCGATTTCCGGGTCGGTATAATCCGGCTGATCGGAATAAAACGAGCCAAGTTGGTCGTACATATGTACCTGAACGCCAAGATCGGCCAGCTCTTCGCCAAAGTTTTCCCAATACTCATGAGTGCCACCAGGGCCGCCATGCAAGCAAAGAAGATGGATATCGCCTTCACCTTGTGTGTTGGTCCACAAATGATACCCATTGTCTAAGGTCAGGATTGTTGTCCCTTGTTTCATTTGATCACCTTTTTTTCTTAGAATAATCTCATTGTACCACGCGATGCGGTGAGCTTTAATTCAATTTCTCGACTTGTTCGCGAATGTCGCGAATCACGTGTTTGTCACCGGAAAAGATTAAATGATCGCCGAGATGAATTTGGGTGTCGCCATGCGGTGCGACGAACTTTTTATTGCGATAGATTTGACTAACGGTAATGTCATCAATAAATGGCAGATTTTTCAATTCAAGGCCAGCAAATCGCGAGTTGCGAACGGTGATTTCGTAAATGCCAGCAACGGTGTCATCTAGAATTTGCAAGGTTGACGGCGTTTCAATGAGACTCCGCAACAAAGCAACATTTGCCTCTAAGGCGTTAAACACTTCGACACCTTGGGCTCGCAAGCGATCATAGCGATCACTGGTAGCATCTTTTGGAGCGAATCGCGCAATGATCCGTGGCACTTTTTCGGCTAATGCCATGGTCGCGAGATCGTAGTTGGTGTCCGCATCGAAATCGCCAAGAACCATGATGTCACAGTCATAAGCACCAGCGGCTTTCAAAGCGGATTCGGTATAGGCTGCCAAGGCAATGTTGATTTCTGAATTATACGTGTGGTAATTTTCTGGCTTATCTGTCAACAGTTTTACTTCATAGCGATCAGGACTGAGATGTTGGGCAATCGGTACTGTCAGCAGATTGCCACCGATGAAGGTCACTTTTGTCTTTTTAAAATGTTCCGGTTCTGGCTGGAAAAAGGTGTTGAAGAGAATTAAACCGGCGACACAGGCAATGACAGCGGCGAGGGTGAACGCGCCGGATTGCTGGTCTGATAAAATATCGAGATTGCGGCCAACTGTCAGGGTCGGGATGACCAGCGTGATGGTCGTGGTCAGCAAGAAACCGCCAGCCAAGGCATTTTGAGGCTTAAACCGTCGGCGCAGCACTGGGATCAAGCCAATCTTAGCAATAAAGAAGCTGATCAGAACTAGCGGAATTAATGAAAGACTTTTTGGGTCGGCAACAAGTGCTTTTAGATCAAGATTAGCGCCGGTGACAATGAAGAAAATAGGAATGAAGAACCCATAACCTAATGAGGTCAACTTATCCTGCGTTTCTTGCCGGGGACCGAGCAGTTTCATCACCATGCCAGCTAGGAAAGCACCGAGAATTGATTCGGCGCCGACCCGTGATGCCACAGTGACTAAGGCAAAAACCAGAAAGAAGGCCAGCCGAATGTCTAACTGCGTTGTACTTTTATCAATGGTGGCAAGGAAGCCGTAGATGCGCTTAAACCGGCTCAGGAGGAATAAGGCGGCAAGCAGCAACAATAATAATAGCCACAAATTACGATCCGATTTGCCTGCTAACGCTGAGTAAACCGTCAAACTTACCAACGGCACCACTTCACCAAGGGCGGCAATTAATAAAATAGTTTGGCCAATCGGCTGATGCAGCAACTCTTTTTCCTTCAGCGCGGCAATCACGACACCCAGTGCGATGGTGGTGAACAAAATCGTAGCAAAAATCGGATAGTTAAAGAAGTGAATGAGTTGCAGGAAGTAGCTAAACCCGAGACTAAGCACGATGATAGTCAAAAATCCCGTGATTGCTAGCATGACCGGGTTTGGCTGCTTGGGTCCATCAGTTGTTTTGGGCTGGGGCTTGAACAGCGAGAAGTCAATTTCCATGCCGGAAAGAAAAATCAGAATGGTGACACCCAACTCACTCAGCGAGCCCATCTCACCACCGGTCCTGACCCAGCCTAAGACACTTTTGCCCAGCACAATGCCAACCAAAATTTCCGCAACAGCAGTCGGGATACTATTAATATGAAAATGTGCCATCAGCAGCGGCGTCAAAAACGCCGCCGTGAGCACAATTAATAACGAAATGGATTCCATAATGTCCTCCAATCAGCGATAATAGATGGGTCAATGGTAACGAAAAGTGCGGATAAAAGAAAGGAAATATCATGTCACAAAACAATAAATCAAAAAAACAAGGCCAGGGGTTCTTCAATCGACGCTCCATCATCGTTGGTACATGCGTGTTGCTAGGTCTTTTGATTAGTTTGCCATTCAAGCAAATATTATTAGGCGTCGCGATTGGCTTGGCGGTTGGGTACGTGCTTGAAGCATGGACGCCGTTGTTGCGGGGAAAGCTTTAAACTGCTTCCATTGGCGATTAGCTTGAGCAAGGATGTGTCCAGTTGCCTTTCTATCTTAGTTGGAGGATGCCCGATAGTCCGAGTTGGCTACGCGGCGATTGGGATGGAACGTG
>OBUS01000773.1_pt1 | contig 12529 bp, 10 predicted proteins | sample 1475921 | NCBI WGS metagenome assembly OBUS01 (sample SAMEA2579948, study PRJEB22360) | human gut metagenome | reverse complement strand
CCACACGATGGGCAGACTGAAATCATAGGCTCCTCATATCCACAATAATGGCAGACCAGTTTCCCACCGCGGTGAGATGCAAGTGAGACATCGCAATGTGGACATTTTACCACATAGCCGCAGGATCTGCACGAAATAAATCCTGCAAACCCTCTCCGATTGATAAATAACATAATCTGTTGTCTCTTTCTCAATCGGTCAGCCATCAATTCATACAGCTTTCCACTGATAATCGAACGATTTCCACTTTTTAGTTCCTCTCGAAGATCGATTGTGTACACCGTCGGCATCTCCTGCATCTTTGCCCGGTTCTGAAGTCTTAAAAGTTCGTATTCTCCTTTTTGGGCACGGTAGAAAGCCTCAAGAGACGGTGTTGCTGAACCAAGCACAACACTTGCACCTTCTAAGTGTGCCCGCTCCACAGCCGTCTCTCTGGCATGATATCGGGGGATCTGTTCACTTTTATAAGTCGATTCATGCTCCTCATCAATCACAATCAATCCCAAATTGGCAAAAGGGGTAAATAACGCTGATCTTGGACCAATCATCACATCAATCGCCCCTTCTTTTGCCCGCATCATCTGGTCATACCGCTCGCCGCTTGACATCTTGGAATTCATAATGGATATCCTCTCGCCAAACCGCTTATAAAACCGCATCACAGTCTGGTAGGTCAGTGCAATCTCAGGAATCAGGACAATCGCCTGCTTCCCTTCTTTGATCACACTTGCGATCATCTCCATGTAAACTTCAGTCTTTCCGCTCCCTGTCACCCCATATATGAGATAAGTCTTGCGGATTCCTTTCAGATAGTCTTCCCGAAATGTGTCAATCGCATGCTGCTGTTCCTCAGTATAAACCACTTCTTTCCACTCTTTTTTTCGATTTTTAATCGGATTTCTCCAGACCTGCTCGGACTCTATTCTGGCAACATTCTGCTCTTCAAGTGCCCGAATGACTGTTCGTGTGACATTCAGCTTTTTTGTGATAAGCTCATACTCCAATATCTCCTCATCAAGCAGTGCTGCCAAAAGTCTCGCCCTTGCCTTCTGATTCTTCTTCAGATATTCCTCAAGCTTTGTCTTCCCTTCTTCTTCATCTAACAACAATCGGACATAGCGCCTGATCTTTTTGTTCTCTTCCCGCTTGATTGGAAGTACTGTCTTTAGCGACTGTATCATCGTCCCGCCATAGTACTCTTTCATCCACGCCGCCAGTGCCACCAGCCTGCCCTCGATTGCCACACTTTTCTCCGCCAGACTCAGAATTGATTTTACTTTGTTCGGATCATATTCACAGTGTTCTGACAGCCCGATCACATACCCTTTGATCTCACGATTTCCTTTTCCAAACGGCACGACAACCTCTACGCCTGCGTGTAACCGTTCTTCTAATTCTGCCGGAATATGGTACTCAAAAATTTTATCCAGTTTTTCATGTGTAATATCTACGATAACTTTCGCATACATGCACAACTGCTCCTATACTTTTATCGAATCAAATTCTCTCTTTTACTCTCTTTTACGACTTCCGCAATGAGAACTCTCTCATCCATATCGTACTTCACGCCTTTGATCTCCTGATAGTCCTCGTGTCCTTTTCCTGCGAGCACGATTACATCGCCAACCTCAGCATGGTCAACCGCATAGCGGATTGCTTCTTTTCTATCACAGATCTCCACATATTTTCCATCTGTTTTTCCAATCCCGATCTTAATATCATCAATGATATCCTGGGGTTCTTCAAAACGCGGATTGTCCGATGTGATGATTGTAAGATCTGCCAATTTTCCGGACACCTCACCCATCTCATATCTTCTCGCCTTCGCTCTGTTTCCTCCGCATCCAAACAGACATACAAGACGTTTTGGATGATATTCTTTCAATGTTGTCAAAAGACTCTCAAGACTCATCGCATTATGCGCATAATCAATCATGAGCGTAAAGTCCTCAGATACTTTCACCATCTCGATTCTGCCTTTTACCTTTGCAACTTTTAAAGCCTTCTTGATCATCTCCACCGGCACATCAAAATGTCTGCACACCGCAATCGCAGTCAACGAATTATAGACACTGAATGTTCCCGGAATGTCAATCTCCACATCAAAATCCATCAGCCCGGACACATGGTAAGATACTCCTAAGTATCCTGGTCTTGACACTAATTTTGTATCTGCTGCCCGAAGGTCTGCTTTTTGTGCAAAGCCAAATGTTTCAATCTGGCAGGTCGCGCCGCGAAATACATCTTCAAAGTACGGATCATCCACATTCGCAATCCCAATCCTGCATTGTTTGAACAGCAGACCTTTGCATCGTTTGTAATCTTCAAAATCTTTATGTTCATTCGGTCCGATATGGTCTTCCCCAAGATTTGTAAAAATTCCAATCTCAAACGGAATACCCGCAGTTCTGTGAAGCATCAACCCTTGCGATGACACTTCCATGACCACTGCATCACATCCCGCATCAACCATTTTCCGGAAATACTGGTGAATCGTAAACGACTCCGGTGTCGTATTCTTTGCCGGAATCACTTCGTCTCCGATGATCGCCTCGATTGTTCCGATCAGACCAACTTTATGTCCTACTCCCTCCAAAATGGACTTCACCATATATGTTGTCGTCGTCTTTCCTTTCGTTCCTGTGATACCTATTACTTTCAGCTGCTCTGCCGGATAACCAAAATATGCCGCAGATGCCAGCGCAAGTGCATACCTCGTATCTTCCACCTTAATCACAGTCACATGTTCTGGAGCTTCCACTTCTTTTTCCACGATCACTGCTTTCGCACCTTTTTCTGACACCTCTTTTACAAATTCATGACCATCTACAACTGCGCCGCTGATGCATACAAACACGCTGCCAGCGCAGACTCTTCTTGAATCATTCGTAAGCTCTGTAATCTCTATATCATCGTTTCCTTGTACTATCTTATACTCTAAACGTTCTAATAACTTTGTCAGCTTCATCATCTATTGCCTCCTGTTTTTTCATAGATACTATTAGGATACCACATCTCTATGAATATTCATAATAAAATTTCTATATACTATTTTTAAGAAAGCAAATATGAGGTATCACTATGCACATCTTTATCATGGATATGATGAATTCTTTCGGCTATATCGGAATTGCTCTTCTCATTATGATTGAAAATCTCTTTCCTCCTATTCCCTCGGAAGTCATCCTGACATTCGGCGGCTTTATGACAACTTATACCCATTTGACAGTAGGTGGAGTTGTCTTTTTTTCCACCCTCGGTTCCACAGTTGGCGCCATCTTTCTTTACTACATTGGGAAATTACTCTCTCCGGAAAAATTAGAACAACTTATAGATGGAAAGCTCGGAAAAATCCTCCATTTCAAAAAATCAGATGTCAGAAAATCGATCAAAAAATTCCAACAAAAAGGGAATATGACCGTTTTCATCTGCCGTTGTATCCCAATCCTTCGAAGTTTAATCTCTATTCCTGCCGGAATGTCGAACATGAAAATGGGCAATTTTTTAGTCCTTACAATTGCCGGAAGTGCACTTTGGAACACTATTCTCGTCTCAGCCGGCGCTGCTGCCGGAGCCTCCTGGGAAAAAATTTTGGAAGTGATGGATACATATTCTACCGTTGTCATTATCATCATAGGACTTTCTATGTTTTTTGGTTGCTTCTTTTATTATCGCAATCGAAAAAATGAATCGTAAAGCACGAAAGGGACTTTTCTCCTACTTGAGTAAAGTCCCTTTTTTCACTGCATCCTCTCCGTACTTTTTACGAATCACATCCAATGCTTTATCTAATTTTTGATGTTTCTGATTTTTCACACTCTGTTCTTCCTGCTTTGTCTGAAAGTCAAAAATGCTCATTTGAACCGGAGCCGACTCATCCTGAAGTTTTGAAGTGCGTATACCAAGCAGGCGAATCGGTTCCCGATTCCACAATTCCCCGAACAATTCGCATGCTGCTTTATAAATCACCTGATCTGCATTGCTCGCCGTCTCAAGCTGTTTCTGATGGGAAAACGTCTGAAACGTGTGGTATTTAATCTCCACGCTCACCATACCGGCTCTCTGTTTTTCCTTGCGAAGTCTTCCGCCAACACTTTCTGCCAACCACAAAAGAACTTTTTTCGCTTCTTCCTCTGTGACAGCATCTTTTGCCAATGTCGTCGAATTACCGATCCCCTTATTCTCCACGTGTCCTCTTCGAACTTTCTCATGGTCTATTCCATTTGCAAATTCCCACAATGTCCTGCCATGACTTTTCAGATGTAACTCTAGCAAATTCGGGTCTGCCTTTGCAAGTTCCCCGATTGTCCGTATCTCCAGCTTGTTAAGTACCTCTACACTGGATCGTCCCGCCATATAAAGTTCCGAAATAGGCAATGGCCACATCTTTACCGGGATTTCTTTCGGGAATAAGGTGTGTACCTTATTTGGCTTTTCAAAATCAGATGCCATCTTTGCTAAAAGATGATTTACAGATATTCCAATATTCACTGTGAATCCAAACTTCTCATACACAGCGTCTTTGATCTCAAATGCAGCCTCCACAGGAGACAGATACAGATAGGATATCCCCGTAAAATCCATGAAACACTCATCCACACTCACCTGCTCGATATCCGGTGTATACGTTTGAAGAAACTCCATCAGTCTCCTGCTGTACTCCTGATACATCTTATGATTTGGCGGCGCCATCACAAGATCCGGACATTTTCGGAAAGCCTGTGCAACCGGCTCCCCTGTCCGAATCCCATATTTTTTCGCCAAAGGAGATTTTGCAAGCACAACCCCGTGTCTGGATTCCTGATTGCCTCCTATAATCGCCGGGATTGTGCGTAAATCCACTTCTGCTCCATTTTTCAATTGTTCTACTGCCGTCCAGCTAAGATACGCTGAATTTACATCAATGTGAAAAATAATCTGTTCCATGCTTTTTTCCTGCAATTTATTTTATTTTCGCTGTCAGTTTGTCCCCTTCTACATCAATCAGAATGACATCTTCACTGCCAATATCTCCCTGTAAAATCAGTTTTGCAGCTAATGTCTCTACATGCTTTTGAAGATATCGTTTCAGCGGTCTTGCACCGTACATTGGCTCATAGCCACCTTCCACCACAAAATTCTTCGCAGCATCTGTAAGCTCTATCGAAAGTTCTTTATCTTCCAGCCGTTTATTGACATCTTTCAATAATAAGTCAATGATTGCATAAACGTTCTGTTTCGTCAATGGTTTGAACATAATTGTCTCATCTAGACGATTCAAAAATTCAGGTCTGAAATGTGCCCGCAGATCATTCATGACCATCGTTTCACTTTCCTTGCTGATCTCACCGTTCTCATCGATGCCATCCAAAAGGTAAGTAGATCCGATATTTGATGTCATGATCAGAATCGTATTTTTAAAATCAACAGTCCGACCTTGTGAGTCAGTGATACGTCCGTCATCCAACACCTGCAGCAACACATTAAACACATCCGGATGTGCCTTTTCAATCTCATCAAACAAAACAACGGAATATGGTTTTCTTCGAACCGCCTCTGTAAGCTGTCCGCCTTCGTCATATCCGACATATCCCGGAGGTGCTCCTATCAGACGAGACACTGAGTATTTCTCCATATATTCGCTCATATCAATACGAACCATATTGCTCTCATCATCAAACAAACTCTCCGCAAGTGCTTTTGCAAGCTCTGTCTTACCTACCCCGGTAGGTCCCAGGAACAGGAATGATCCGATTGGTTTCGTAGGATCTTTGATACCTGCTTTCGAACGGATAATCGCCTCTGTTACTTTTGTAACCCCTTCATCCTGCCCAATGACACGTTTGTGGAGTTCTTCGTCAAGATGAAGCGTCTTGCTTCTCTCACTTTCATTTAATTTTGCAACCGGAATTCCTGTCCATCTGGAAATGATTCTCGCAATCTCTTCATCTGTCACACTTTCATGCACTAATGAAAGATCCCGCTCTTTCACTTTCTCTTCCTCCAACTGTTTTGTCAGCTGTGGAAGTTTGCCGTACTGCAATTCTGCCGCACGTTCCAAATTGTAGGAATGCTGTGCTTTTTGAATCTCCTGATTCACCTGCTCAATCTCTTCACGGATTTTCTGTAGTCTCTCTACAGAAGTCTTCTCATTGTCCCACTGCGCTTTCTTTCCGGCAAATTCATCACGCAGTTCTCCAAGCTCTTTTTGTAGGTTCACGAGTCTGTCCTGACTTAATCTGTCATTCTCTTTTTTCAGAGCCGCCTCTTCAATCTCAAGCTGCATAATACGTCTTTGCAGTCCATCCAACTCTGTAGGCATGGAGTCTAACTCTGTCTTGATCAATGCACACGCTTCATCTACAAGGTCAATCGCCTTGTCCGGAAGGAATCGGTCGGAAATATATCGATTGGAAAGTGTTGCGGCTGCCACAAGTGCACTGTCTGTAATTTTCACACCATGAAATACTTCATAACGCTCTTTTAAGCCACGCAGAATCGAAATCGCATCTTCCACCGATGGTTCATCTACCATAACCGGCTGGAAACGTCTCTCCAATGCAGCATCTTTTTCAATATACTGTCTATATTCATCCAGTGTTGTCGCGCCAATACAGTGAAGTTCTCCACGCGCCAGCATCGGCTTTAACATATTTCCGGCATCCATCGCGCCGTCCGTCTTACCTGCTCCGACAATCGTGTGAAGTTCATCGATAAACAGAATGATATTTCCATCACTGTTTTTCACTTCTTCGAGCACTGCTTTCAGACGCTCCTCAAATTCACCACGATATTTTGCACCGGCTACCAGCGCCCCCATATCAAGCGCAAACACTTTTTTATCTTTTAACGCCTCAGGCACATCCCCGCGCACAATACGTTGTGCCAGCCCTTCTACTGCCGCCGTCTTACCGACACCAGGTTCTCCGATCAGCACCGGATTGTTCTTTGTCTTTCTAGACAGGATTCGTATGACATTACGAATCTCCGCATCACGGCCGATGACTGGATCAAGTTTTTGTTCCCTTGCCCGTTCTACCAGATCGCTGCCGTATTTATTAAGCGTATCATAGGTTGCCTCCGGATTGTCACTGGTGACTCTCTGATTCCCTCTTACGGTAGAAAGTACTTGAAGGAAACGCTCTCTTGTAATATTAAACTCCTTGAAAATCGCCTTTACTTCTCTGTTTGGCTGCTTAATTAATGCTAGAAAAATATGCTCTACAGAAATGTACTCATCTCCCATTTGTGTAGCTTCATCTTCCGCATGAATCAAAGCTTTGTTCAAATCCTGTCCGATATATACCTGACCGCCTTGCACTTTCGTTCTCTTTCTAAGCGCTTCCTCCACACGGTTGATAAACAACTCTTTTTGGATTTCCATCTTTTCTAATAATTTTAAAATCAGACTGTCATTCTGTGTGACCAAAGCATAGAGTAAATGCTCCTGTTCAATCTCCTGATTGCCATATTCATAAGCAACTTTTTCACAGCCCTGCACCGCCTGCATCGAATTTTGTGTAAATTTATTTATATTCATACATCACGCCTCCTTTTGCGAGTTTGTTTTTTCTTGTTCTATTGTAGGTATAACACATATTATTAGCACTGTCAAGTAGTGAGTGCTAATTTTTTTCAAATAACAGTATGCTTTGGCTTTTATAGATAAATTGTTTCTTTTTACAAATAAGCAAAAGACAACTGCTATTGGAAAACTCTTCCCAATCAACAGCTGCCCTCTACTATTCTATATTCTATATTCTATATTCTATATTCTATATTTTATTTTTCTTTCATTTCTTCAAGCAAAATGTGCAATTTTGTAATCTGCTCCTGCAAACTTTCATTCGTTTCCTGCAAACTTTCATTCATTTCCTTCAATTCCTCAATCTCTCTTTGTTGTTCTTCCACCATATATTTTATATCACTGGCATCTGCTTCTCTTAACGCTTTTCGGTACATATCTATCAGCTTCTTTGGTTGATATCGAAACACAATGAGATCCTGGTATAACTCTCGAAACTCCGGATATTTCCCGACAACTTTCAAAATATCTTCCGGTTTATCAGAACTTAAAAAGTATAGCCAAGCCTCTAATTTACTAATTTCATTATGCGTGGTTTTCCGAAAAATATCAAGTGGAATCAAAAAATATTCCTGCAATAAATCCATTTCAAGTCCCGTATCAAAAATCTGCTTTGCATGATGCAGATACTCTGTGTGACCTCGAAAAGTCATCCCACTGTTTTCAAAGAAAATAATCGAATACACTTTTTGTACATCTTTATATCGAAATGCTTCTTTTTTCCGTGCTTTTACTCTTGAAAACTGCCGAATCAACATATCTGCCGAATAACAAGCACTTCTTTGTCCTGGAAACAGATTTCCCACTTTCTGCATCTCTACATCCGCTTGCGCACCCGATTCCAATTCTACTAATATATCCAATATTACTAGCGAAGAACCATCAAAAATTTCTCTGGATTCTCCTGGCAGGACTTGTTTTTCCCTCACCTTCTCACCAATAATCTCACTCAGCAAATCAGACAAACGCTCCGGTTTTGCCTCTGGATTAAAAATGTATTTAAACACAGAATCATACGTAATTTTTATTCCTTGATTCCCCATACAAAACGCAATGATTTCCTCTTGATACGGAACTGTCAGTTCACAAAAAGTTCTCCATAACTGCTCTTCAGACTGTAGTTGACCAATTACTTCTTCCCTTGTCTTCGGTTCTCCGAAAATAAAACGATAGTCTTTTAACTGCACATTGTCTGCCATTTTTCCCATATAGTTTCCTCCTCGTTAAATTTTTGTTCTCCACGGATTTCTCGGCGATACGCCTGATAAGTGAAGATATGTTGATAGACTGTTTTTTGAAATGGATTTCATTGTAACACGAAAAGAACTGAAATACAATTGCCATCTTCCCACAAAATATATTATAATGGACTTTCTTAATAAACAAAACAGAAAGGGGAACATCATGGCAAAAATTACAGAAGGCTATATGCCATACCTTGGCTATCAGACATATTATAGAATAGTCGGTGAAAGAAAAAACAATGGAAAAGCACCTTTGATCTGTCTCCACGGCGGACCGGGTTCTACTCACAATTATTATGAGGTATTAGATAACGTCGCTGACGACGATGACCGTATGATCGTTATGTATGACCAAATCGGCTGTGGGAACTCATACCTCGACGGACATCCAGAACTTTGGAATCAAAAAGTTTGGTTAGACGAACTTGATGCTTTAAGAAAACATCTTGGATTAGATGAGTGTCATATTATCGGACAATCCTGGGGTGGCATGATGCAGATTGCTTATGCAATTGATTACAAACCACAGGGCATTAAAAGTTTCATCATTTCCAGCGGTCACCCAAGCAGCTCTCTTTGGGAGCGAGAAGGTCTTCGCCGCATCAAGATGATGCCACAGGATATGCAGGACGCGATCAACCATGCACTCGAAACGGGTGATTTCACAGGAGAAGCTTATGATGCGGCCGTTGCTGAATATATGGACAGATACTGCAACTATTGGCTAGGTGAGGATGCTCCTGAGTGTTGTAAAAGACCTAAAAAATCCGGTTCTGAATCTTATGTTGAAGGATGGGGACCAAATGAGTTTGCACCTACAGGCACTCTCAAGGACTTCGAGTACATTGACAGACTTGGTGAGATCAAGATCCCTTCGCTGATCTGCAGCGGTATCTCCGATCTTTGCTCTCCTCTCGTTGCCAAAACAATGGCAGACGGAATTCCAAACTCCAAATGGATTCTTTGGGAACGTGCGAGACATACCTGCTTCGTAGACAGACATGATGACTACTGTGTAGAACTCATCAAATGGATGAACAAATACGACTAAGCAAATTTCAAAATCAGGAACTAAAAAAGCACCTCGCCACCAATCAATACTGGTCCCGCGAGGTGTTTTATACAGCCTTAATCTTATGCTGTCAGATATAATATAAAGTAAAACAGCACAATCGCAGCCGCAACAAGCCCTAACGCATATAATAACTTTTTCTTCATCCTGCCGTTCCTCCTTTTTATTTATCCAGAAAGACAATCTCATATTTATCCAAATCATAAACATTTCCAAAAAATCCTGTCAAAATTGTCTCTGCATTACTTCTCGCATTCTCAAACAATCCATTTGCAATGGCATCGTCCTGCGCTGTCTTTTTCAGATTCTCCAATGCTTCGTTGCTTTCATCTAAGGTAATCGGGCTGAAAATGCTCTCTTCTTCATGGTACACTTTAAAAGAATCCAAATCAATCTCATTGCTCAAGACTTTCACCTCCGGGAGCGTCACTTCAATCTTCTCACCTTTTTCACTCCACTTGATATCTTTAAAATCATACCCTGCCTTGATCACAAAATCGTAGCTATAAATATATTTACTCTGAGTAAATGGTATTTTGATTCCGAACAGCTTTCTCCAGTCATCGGTCACATTTACTTCTGTGCAATATGCGGATTGTGTCGCCAATTCCCCAATATTTTCAAATCCTATTTTCGTAGTCTTGCTTTCCGATGTGATTACACTGTGCAGTCCAATTGCCCCAAGTGCGATTACCAAAACCACTGCAAGAACGATAACTACATTTTTTGTAAGATGCTTTCCTACAAATTTCAGCACCCTTCTCTTTTTTGTACTTTTTTCTTTTTGATTCTCCATACGCATTTCCTTTCTACTGTCTACAAATTTGCGTACAGTCATTATAGCATACCCATTAAAAATAAACATACAAAAACGGTAATTTCTAAAAAAATAAAAATTACCGTTTCTATGCATTCCCTATGCTGCATGCCCATTACTGCTTTGGCTGGCTAATTTTTCAAATTCTCTTAATTTTTGTTTTGCCTCTGCGCTTAAATTCTTTGGCACCTGAATCAGTACTGTTACATACTGATCACCGTACTGAGATGGATTTTTCATGGATACAACGCCTTTTCCCCGCAGACGGATCTTACTTCCGGACTGCGTTCCTTCTCGAATCTTGCAAATGACCTCTCCATGTATTGTTTTTACACGGGCTTCTCCTCCAAATACTGCTGTCGTATACGGTATCTGAACCGTCGTGTAGATATCCCTTCCTTTTCTTTCATATCCCGGCTTTTCTCCTACCGTGACACGAAGTAATAAGTCTCCACTTCCTCCACCGTTGATTCCCGGATTGCCTTTTCCTCTCAAGCGGATTGTCTTTCCTGCCTCAATTCCTGCCGGAATGTGAACCTGAAGTGATTGTACATTTCCATCCTGATCTCTTAAATGAATGACTTTATCCCCTCCGAAAACAGCTTCGTCAAAACTTACAGCGACATCTGCTTCCACATCAGACCCTCTGCCGGAAAATTCTCGACCGCCAAATCCACGCTTTCCAAATCCTCCACTATTCTTTCCATGAAACATATCACCAAAAATATCTCCGAAAATATCGTCCATGTCACCACCTTCGAAATGATATTCCCGATAACCTCCATTTCCGGTATTTCCGGCATTTCTGTAATATGCGCCTTCCTGCGGACCACTTCCATCAAACGCCGCATGACCAAACTGATCATATAGTTTTCGTTTTTTGGGATCACTCAAAACCGTATATGCTTCTGTAATCTCTTTAAATCTCTGCTCTGCCTGAGCATTTCCTGCATTCGTATCCGGATGATATTTTTTTGCCAGCTTTCGATATGCCTTCTTAATAGCCCCTTCTTCTGCCTCTCGGTTGACTCCAAGAACCTCATAATAATCACGTTTTGTTTCCACAATCATCACCTCCCATATTAAGAATACCCCGGGAATTACTCCCCAGGGTTTCAATCAGTTACTTTGCTTGCACACCTATTTTATTCGCCTTCAATTGATACAAATTTTCTTTGCTCTACTTCCGGCTTTGCTTCTTTCTTTGGAACAAACAGTTTCAAAATGCCATGTTTGAATTCCGCTTTGATGTCTTCCTGTGTAATCTCGTCTCCCACATAGAAACTTCTCTGGCAAGATCCGCTGTAGCGTTCACGACGAATATATTTTCCGGATTCTTTTTCCTTCTCATCCTGATTCAACTGTTTTGCTGCGCTGATAGTCAAATATCCATCTTTTAACTCAGCCTGAATCTCATCTTTATGAAATCCCGGAAGATCAATCTCAAGCTCATATCCGTCTTTATGTTCTTTGATGTCTGTCTTCATAATGTTTTTCGCATTGTGTCCATATAATTTTCTCTCTGCCCGATCATCAAAGAATGGGAATTCAAAGAAATCATCAAATAAATTATCATTAAAAATACTAGGTCTTAACATAAGTCATGTCTCCTTTCAAAAGCATATTGTTTATTGGTTTGGAGCATTGGATTTCGGAACTTCTTTTTGTTCCTCTTCCTTTGTTCTATCTACGTTATAACACTTATAATTAGCACTGTCAAGAGGTGAGTGCTAATATTTTTATTTTTATTACCGAACTGTAAGAAGATTGTAAGAAGGTAAACGCACCATAGTGCGTACTATCAATTGATTAGCCACTCATCAGAGTGGCAT
>OBUS01000771.1_pt1 | contig 12568 bp, 9 predicted proteins | sample 1475921 | NCBI WGS metagenome assembly OBUS01 (sample SAMEA2579948, study PRJEB22360) | human gut metagenome | reverse complement strand
ATCGCCCGTAATTTAGTTGAACGATTCATGTTTTCTTGTAATTGTATGATTTGTTTTTTGGCTGTGCTCATTGTACTTCTGAAAAAATCAATTTCTTGTGGAGATAACCCCAACTCACGATAATGGGTTTCTTTATCTTTCGTTAAGTAAGGCATTTTGATCGCTTTTGTCGGGGCATTTTTCTTTTTTCGATAGAGAACGAATACTAAAAAGCCTACCAGAATCACAAAAGCGAAGAAGCCATATTCTCTAGCGACAGCAATGATTAAGGCTCCTAAAAGAATATAGCCAATCAGTAATTTTGTATTTAATTTGTTCATTTATATAGTTCCTCCTATCTATCTAATCCTCGAAAGAGTCAGCTCTCGTTACAATAGTTATTTTAGCATACTCTGTGAGAGAAAAGACATACAGCGGAAGATGTATTTTATGATTTAGTGAAATCCTAAGAAAAAAAGTATAAAACGCAAAAAAAGACCCGTCCTAATTGGGGGTAGGACGGGAAAGGAGTTAAAAATGAAAAAGTGTTTTGTTAGGGTTGTTTGTTGGTATGCTTAAATAATACAAGGAAGTTGTGAATTTTTTATGTCTATTTTTTTTCGAAAATGTAATTTTTTTCTAAAGCAATAAATTTTTTTCTTTGAAAAGGGTTTAACTAGAGAAGAAGGGGTGCGATTTTTATCATTTTAGGGTATGATAAACAAGAAAGGTTGGTGAAAGATATGTTAAATTATGAGGACTTCGAAGAAAAAACACTTCAACGTCGAGAAATTTTTAAAGGAAAGATTATTGATGTTTTTTTGGATGACGTGGCTTTACCGACAGGCGGCACTGCTAAACGCGAATTGGTTTTTCATTCAGGCGCAGTAGCTATGATTCCGTTAACCGCAGAAGGAAAAATCGTCTTAGTTAAACAATTTAGAAAACCCTTGGAACAAGTGATTTTAGAAATTCCAGCGGGAAAAATTGATCCTGGAGAAGAAAATCAACTGGAAACGACGGCTATGCGGGAATTGGAAGAAGAAACTGGGTATCGTGCAGGTCAGCTTACCTACATAAATTCAATGTATCTGTCACCAGGATTTGCTAATGAAAAATTGGCTCTCTATTTGGCAACGGATTTGCAGAAAGTTGAAAATCCACGTCCTCAAGATGAAGATGAAATCTTGGAACTTTACGAGCTAACAATAGCTGAAGCCAAAGCAGAAGTGGCAAAGGGCACGATTTGTGATGCCAAAACACTTTTTGCTATACAATACTGGGAATTGTATTTACTGCAGAGACAGTTTAAGGAGGACACGCAATGAGCAAAGGTCCGTTAGTCACTCGGACAGAACTTCGCAAACGCAGAGAAGCAGAGGAAAAAGAAGCAGAACGTCGTCAGCAGGAAGAACAGAAGCTGGCGGAAAAAGCGTATAAGCGAAAAGAAAAAGAAATTTCGACGTTTTATCGTAAAGAAAAGAAAAAACAAAAACCAATCAACAAGTCACGAGTAGGAGAATACTCGAAGCGTCGAGAACGGAGTACTTGGTTAAACAAGGCAATTATTATTGTAGCGATTTTATTAGCCGTTGTGGCATATATCGTTTTGAATTTATAGAAAAGAGGAATCACTATGAAAATTGGAATTATTGGAGCAATGGATCAAGAGGTCAAAATTCTAAAAGAAAAATTGACAGACACGATGTCATGGGAACGAGCAGGCGCTTTATTTGTTTCTGGTTCGTTAGGAAGACACGAGGTGATTGTGGTTCGTTCAGGAATTGGTAAAGTGGCCTCAGCTGTGACCACGACTTTATTGATTCATCAATATGGCGTAAATATGGTGATTAATACCGGTTCTGCTGGTGGTATCGGTGAAGGACTAAAAGTTGGCGATTTAGTCATTGCAGACAAATTAGCTTATTTTGATGTTGATGTCACTGGTTTTGGTTATGCCTATGGACAATTGCCTGGTGGTGTGCCTTTGTATTTTGAAACAAGTGAATACTTGCGGATGGAAATTGCGAAAGCCGCTGAAAAAACTGGTTTAGCTATTCGTAAAGGATTGATTGTTACTGGAGATACTTTTGTGGATAGCGCTGAGAAAATCGCCAAAATTAAGAAAGAGTTTCCTGAAGCCTTAGCTTGTGAAATGGAAGGCGCAGCAATTGGCCAAGCGGCTTCACAGTTCAATATTCCATTCTTAGTTGTACGGGCAATGAGTGATACAGCAGATGGCGAAGCAACTCAAAGCTTTGACGAATTCATCGATGAAGCTGGGAAAAAATCAGCCGAAATGGTTATTCATTTTGTCGAGAACTTAGTTTAAAAAGAGAAAGAAACAGCCATCATTTCATCAATGAAATGATGGCTGTTTCTTTTTGCTTATTGTCACTTAATGAAAGGTTTTTAAATACTGTTCTTTTTGTTTACGCGTTAATTTTTTAAAGGCGGCTTCGGCTTTGGTGGCCGCGCTACGTGTTTCAAATTTCTCTGTATGAATCATTTTGACTGGGCGGCGTTTGGCTAACCGTGTATATTTTGCACCAGTTCCGCTATTATGTTCGGTTAATCGACGTTCTGGCTCAGTTGTATAGCCACCGTAAAAGGAACCATCTTGGCAAAGTAAAACATAAAAATAATGGGATTTCTTATTCTCCATACAGCATAGCCTTCATTTCTGCTTCGTATTCGTTCTTTTCATTGTATGTAAAAAGAGGTGGTAACACACGAAAACCGTCTTTTTTGCCTTGCTTAATGCCTTCAATTAGTAAAACATTGGCTTCTTTGCCTGGCTTCGGATAAACAAACCGAGCTTTTTTCGGCGCAATATTGGCGTTTTCCATGGCATGTAAAATATCCAGGAAACGATCAGGACGATGAACCATTGCGAGGCGACCATTTGTTTTTAATAAATCCGCCGACACAGTGACCACTTCTTGAAGAGACGTGTGAATTTCATGACGGGCAATCGCTAAGTGCGGGTTTGGATTTTTTTGGCTAGTTGGTCGTTCTTTAAAGTATGGGGGATTACATAGTACTAAATCCACAGAATCTTTTTTGATGACTTCTGTCGCTTGTTTTAAATCACGTTCATACATCGTTACTTGTTTTTCCAATTTATTTAATAGAATACTTCGTTGACCCATATCTGCCAAACGAGGTTGTAATTCGATTTGGTCGATCTTTGCAGCTGTTTTCCGACTAACGAAGAGGCCGACCGCGCCATTGCCAGCACACAAATCGACAATCTTGCCTTTTTTTGGTAGTTGCGGAAAATTAGCCAATAAGACTGCATCAATGGAAAAAGAAAAGACTTCTTTGCTTTGAATAATTTTAATATCATCCGCATATAATTGATCAATCCGTTCGCCGGATAATAACATAGATTAAGAACCTCCAACTTTTCATCTGATTGTTCATGTATTATACTACTTTTAAACCCGTATGACAAAATCTGTTCCCTAGATTAGTAGGGACATGTTATTTCTCTAATTGATAGACGTAAAAAAAGCTTGTCAAAAGGTAGAGCTTTCGGCATACTAGAAAGCGGAGAGAAGAAAGGAAGAAAATTATGTTTTTTACATTTATGCGTGGCGTGGTTCGCGTCATTTTATTTGTGATTAATGGAAATGCACATTATGAAAATAAAGAAAAATTACCAAAAGACCAAAACTATGTCTTAGTTGCGCCGCATCGAACATGGTGGGAACCGCTGTATTTAGCTGTTGCTGGCAGTCCTAAGAAGTTTAGCTTTATGGCAAAAAAAGAGTTGTTTAAAAATCCTGTTTTACGTTTCATTTTAAAACATGCGAATGCGTTTCCGGTGGATCGTGAGAAGCCCGGTCCCAGCGCGATTAAAACACCTGTCAAAATTTTAAAAAATTCTGATTTAAGTTTGATTATGTTCCCCAGTGGCACGCGTCATTCCTCAGAATTAAAAGGTGGGGTAGCCTTGATTGCTAAAATGGGGCGAGTACCTATCGTGCCATCTGTTTATCAAGGTCCGTTAACTTTAAAAGAGTTGTTTAAACGTAAAAAAGTAACGGTTCGTTTTGGGGAGCCAATCGATATTAGCGATATTAAAAAAATGGATAAAGACGGTTTAGCTGAAGTGGAACGTCGGATGCAAGAAGCATTTGATCAGTTAGATAAAGAAATTGATCCAACTTTTAAATATGAATCAACAGAAAAAGAATAAAACAAACCGCTACAAAATAGGAATGTTACTGGCAGGTAGTCTCATCAAAAGATGATGCTCCCTGTCTTTTTTCTTGTGTTAAGAAAAAAGTTTGTTAAAAATCTAATTCTTCTGTCCGATTTTCTTAAAAAATACCAGAAATTTGTTATAATAATAAGAAGGACTTTTTTAGGCGGTGAAAAAATGAAATTTTTACATACAGCAGATTGGCATATTGGCAAAAAATTACATGGTTTTGATTTATTGGCAGAACAAAGGGAAGCCTTTAAACAAATCTTAGCAATTGCGAAAGAAGAGCAAGTGGATGCTGTTGTGATCGCTGGAGATTTGTATGATCGCTCTGTTCCAGCGGTTGAAGCAGTCGAGATTTTTAATGAAATGATGATTCAAATGAATCTCAAAGAGCATTTCCCCGTGTTAGCTATTTCGGGAAACCATGATAGCAGCACTCGTTTAGAAACAGGAGGCCCTTGGTTTAACCAAACACAATTTCATTTGAATACGCGTTTAGAACAAGCCTTTCAACCAATTGAAATCGACAATACCCAATTTTATTTGTTGCCTTATTTTGAACCGATTGCGGCTCGCTTATATTTTGAAGATGAAACGATTCGAACGATTCAGGCGGCGATGGAAAAAGTTGTCGCGAAAATGCAAGAATCTTTTCTCCCCAATAAAAAACAGGTGTTAGTTAGTCATTTTTTTGTCGCTGGCAGTGAAAAAACTGATTCTGAAACAAAATTAACAGTGGGTGGTTTGGATGTTGTACCGACGGCTTTGTTAGAGCCTTTTGATTATGTCGCGTTGGGCCACTTACATGGAAAAAATGCGTTGCAGGCACCTAATGCTCGATACAGTGGCTCGCCTGTAAAATTTTCTTTATCAGAAATGACACAAGAAAAGGGTGTTTGGCTTGTTGAAACAGAAACTGAAGTTCATTTTCAATTCCGTACTTTGAAACCATTGCGAGACATTCAACAATTGACGGGCTCGTTTCAGCAGTTAACGGATCCCGCTTTTTATCAAGAAGTGAATCGGGAAAATTATTTACATGTCCAATTAACCGACCGAGCGATCATTCCCAACATGATGAATCAATTGCGAAAAATTTACCCCAAAATTATTGGGCTGGAACGTTTGAATGGTCGAGAAACAAGCAACGGAAATCAGAAAAAAGTGGTACAAATAGAACAACGTTCACCAGAAGAACATCTGCATGACTTTTTTAACGATGTGACAGGAGAGGCCTTGACAGAACAACAAGCACAATGGGTCCAAGAAGAACTGAGTACACTTAATCAATTAGAAAGAGGGAAGTAACAGGATGAAACCATTATCTTTAACATTGAAAAACTTCGGACCGTATATTAATGAAACCATTGATTTTACGAAGTTTGAAGATTCTTCACTTTTTCTAATTAGTGGAAAAACAGGGGCTGGGAAAACAACGATTTTTGATGGAATGAGCTATGCTTTGTTTGGTGAAAGTTCTGGGAAATTACGTTTAGGCAAAGAAATGCGTTCCACATTTGCTGACCCCTCAGAAGCCACTGAAGTTACTTTGCTTTTTAAACATAACGAGTTTCTCTATGAACTGAACCGCCTTCCCGAACAAGAACTTTTTAAAAAACGTGGCACAGGAGTCCGTAAACAAAGTGCCAAAATTTCTTTAATTGTCAAAGATGCTCAAGGGAAAGAACTACGAGCCTATTCTAAAAGACGTGAAGTGGACGAACTCATTCAAGAATTATTACATTTGAATGCCAATCAATTTGCTCAAATTGTATTGTTACCACAAGGAGAGTTTCGGACTTTTTTAATTGCTAAAAGTGATGAAAAAGAAAAGGTTTTGCGTAATTTATTCGGAACAGAATTGTATCAGTTGTTCAGCGAAAATTTAAAAGAACGCTTAAAAATTGCCAATCAAGAAATTCAAGAAACCCAGCAAAAAATTGAACTGAAAACAGAACAGTTGCATTGGTCAGAAGAACCTGAACCGACAATGACACTTTTTGAAAAACTTCAATTATTAGAAAGCCAACAACAAGAGGCTCAGCAACAATTATTAGTTGAAAGAGAACAAATTGCAACCTTAAAACAAGCCAAACAAGCAAAAGAGCAAGTTCGTTATGCTATTGAAGAACGACAAAACTTGCAACAGCAAAAAGAAGAATTACTGGAAAAGAAAGCAAAACAAGCTGAACAGGAAACCGTCATTGAGCGGTTAAAGGAACAGATTCAGCAATTAAAATGGAGCCAAAAACAGCAACCTTTAGCTGAAAAAGTCTTTGAAAAACGAAGCGAAAAACAACAAAAAGAGCAAGAAACAAAGTCCAAACAACAAGCTTTTATGGAAACGCAACAAGCATTGACAGATTGGCAAGCAATCATGAGTGAGTTGGAAGAACAACAACCATTGATTGCTGAAAAACAAGAACGTCTTCAAACGATTCAACGTCAATTACCACAATACCAAGAATATGAACAGTTAGCTCAACGAAAAATAGCAGAACAAGCCAATTATCAAGCCATTCAAAAAGAGTATGAATCTTGCCAACAGGAAAAAATAACATTAGCGGATAAAGTGGCGACAGCCAAACAATTTATTGAACAAGAAGGAACACTTGAAAAAGCAAATTTTGAATGTTCTAGTGTAGCAGATCATTGGCAAAATTTTGTAGAACGTTGGCAAAAAAATCAAAAAGCTTGGCAAAAAATTAGTCAAAACCAAGGGGAATTGCACGAGTTGACACAACGGTTTGCTGTTGAACAGCAACAAAAAAGCGTCGAAGAAGCGAAGTTGCAGACAAAGAAAAGTCAATGGGCCTCTTTACAAATCCAACGATTAAGCTTGTTACTTGAAGAGGGGGAACCTTGCCCAGTTTGTGGCTCTTTAGAACATCCAAAGCAACAAACTCATCAAGAAGTTTCCTTAGAAGAGATTGATCAAGCGGAACGGGAATTAACGGAAGTTGAAAAAACGGTACAACGATTTACTGAAACGCTCTCTGCATTAGGGGCGGAAAAGCAACAGAAAGAAAGTCAATTACAAGAACAGGAAGCTGCGTATACTGAGGAACAAGAACAATTAGCAGCGCAGTTTGCTGACTTGCAGTTGCCGTTAACAGGACTAACTTTTTCACAAGTAACACCTGCAGAAATTGCGGAAGTTGAGTCGCAATTAGCTAAAGAAAAACAACAAATAGCACAAAAACTAACGGAAATTTCAGTCGAAAAGGACCGTCTGGCGGAACTAGAAGAACAAGTAGCTGAAAATTCCCAACGCTTTGAAGTGCTCCGACAACAAGTAGAAACAATGCAACAAAGTCTGGAAAGAATCACTATCCAGCAGCAAATGATTGCTAGCCAATTATTGGATGCAACCGTCACATACGAAGAAATGACTAAACGACAAGCTTTGCTTCAAGAAGAACTCTCTGCATTTGAACGTCAAAAAGAAAACGTGACGACACAAGGAGAAACCTTGAAGAAAGAAGAAATGATCCTTGAAAGTACGTTGACGCATTTGGAGAAAGAACAACAAACACTTCAACAAACAGTCGCACAACTTGAGAGTCAGTTAAACGCAGTTTTAACGGAACAAGGAGTGACAGAGGACCAATTGACGGAGTGGTTGAAAGAGGTACCGACACTAGAAAGTCAGCAAGAACAAATTGCTTTATTTGAACAAGAGCAAACCCAACTGACTATCCAACTCGCTGAAATTGAAAAAAAATTATCTAGTGATACGTTCCCAGAATTATCTTTAATCACCACAGAAATTGAACAAATAACACAACAAATTGAAGAACAAGAAAAAAAATACTATCAACTGCATGAAAAAATGCTGAACAACCAACAGTTGGTTCAAGAAATTAATGCGCAAAGAACAACAATTGAAGACAAGTTTGAGGAAGTTGCTGCACTACAACAATTGGCAGATACGGTGAATGGCAATAATCCTAAAAAAATTAGTTTTGAACGGTATATGTTACAAACGTATTTAGAAAGAGTGCTGACAGTCGCTAATCAGCGTTTAGACCGCCTGACCAATAGTCGTTATCAATTTGAATTGAATCACGAAGCAGGTAGTTATCGGAATCAAACGGGGCTAGAAATCAATATTTATGATGACAATTCAGGGACGGTGCGCAGCGCTCACACGTTATCAGGCGGGGAAAGTTTTATAGCAGCGTTAGCTTTGGCACTTTCTTTAGCAGAAGTGATTCAAGAACAAGCAGGCGGAGTCTTAATTGATGCGTTGTTTATTGATGAAGGCTTTGGTTCCTTAGATGAAGAAGCATTGGAAATGGCAATGGAGGCGTTAGAAACGATTGAAAATGAAGGCCGCATGATTGGGATTATTAGTCATATTGGCGAATTAAAAGCACGAATTCCACAACAATTACAAATAAAAAGCAATGGGAATGGTCAAAGTACCGTTCACTATCAGCTAGCTTAGTAGAAGAGGAGGTGAGTCGATGAAATGGAGTATTCCAGAGCGAATCGTTGAACAAGGGCGCGAATATATGCAAGAAGGCCGGGTCTTATCTATCGTTCAAAATCCAGAAAAAAGGATCTGGTTGTCTGAGGTTTTAGGGGAAGAACTTTATCTTGTTGAATTGGATGGTACCGCCAAAGAACAAGATGTTTGTGAATGTCAATATTGGATGGAACATGGCTATTGCAAGCATACAGTGGCAGTTGAACTGGCACTGAAACAACGAGGCGTGTCAAGAATTATTCAAGCGAATCAAACAGTCAGTTTTGAGAAAACAAATCGATCAACAGCTGAAATGTTTACCAAAGGCTTTGCCAAATTAAGCAAAGCTTCTGCCGAAGTTCCCTTGCAGCCTTTACGTTTAGAATTTCATTTAGATGTGATCGAAACGAATAATTACTATCCAGAATTATCAACGATTGGTCTTTCTTTAAAAATTGGTTTAGAAGGCACCAAACCTAAAACATATATTGTGAAAAATATTGGTGATTTTTTACAAGCATATGAAAAAGAAATGACTTTTATGGTGAATAAGCAACACCAATTTACTTTGCTACATGATTCTTTTTCAATGGAGATTCAAGAAATTCTAACAGAACTTGCGGCAATTTATCATCCCAGCCAATTATTAGGTGCAAACGGTATTCAAGTTAAAGGGAAAATCGACAAACGTTATCTATTATTACCAATTGATCGCAGTCAATCGTTAGTTGAAAAAATGAATCGAACGGGTCAGTTTATATTAACCAATCAAACTCATAAGTATCGCTATCTAACGTTCAAAGAAACCAGTTTGCCACTTACGTTTACAGTGCAAAAAACCGAGGAACAAAGCTTCAAATTAACTATTCAGAATCCTATTACAACGTTTCTAGCCCACTATCACTGGGCGATTGCGGATCAAACGGTTTATTTACTAACAGAAGAGCAGGAAGCCATCTACACCACGTTACTTCAATTAATGAAACGCTTGGAAGAGCCGTCAATTATTTATGAAAAAGAAACAGTTTCTGATTTATTTAGTGAAGTGTTACCATTATTGGAAAAAATTGGTCGAGTGTCTGTTGAAGAATCAGTTGAAGAACTAGTCGTCCATCATCCTTTAAAAGCAGTCTTTATTTTTAAGAAAATTAAAGGTCGGATTAATGCTCGAATTGACTATCACTATGGAGAAGTCATTTTCTCGACAAACCCGAAATATGCTCAATTACCTGAAGTCAATCAAGAAATCGTTCGAGATAAAGCAAAAGAAACAGCAATTAAGCAGCAATTTCAACAGTTTGCCTATCAGCAAACAACCACAGGCTTTGAAAAAGTCTTACCTGCTGGGGAGTCCTTGTATTATTTCTTTAAATCCGAAGTACCAGCTTTCCGTCAATTAGGAGAAGTTCGGATGGGACGGAAATTACGGGAATTGTATTTAGATGCCCAGCATCATCAACCAACGATTGAAGTTGCGGAAGGGGATTCTTGGTTGGATATTCGGTTTGATGTCACTGGCATTGATGAAACCGAAATCGATGCAGTATTGACTAGTCTGCTACGTAATGATGCTTTTTATACGTTAAAAAGTGGTGAAATTCTTGCTTTTGACTCAGAGGAATTTTTCCATACAAGTGCAATTTTAACGAAGCTACGAAAAAATATGCATCAAGAAGACAATGTCATTCATGTGCCCAAAAATCAAGGTCTCATGATCGAAAGTTTATTAGAAGACAACGAGCGGGCACATTTTTCAGATTCCTTTAAAAAAATGGTCACGGATTTAACACATCCAGAAAACTTTGAAGCGCAAGTCCCCAAAACCTTACAAGCAACGTTACGCCATTACCAAGAAACAGGGTATAAATGGCTGAAAATGCTTAGCCATTATCAATTTGGCGGTATTTTAGCTGATGAAATGGGTTTAGGGAAGACACTGCAAACCATTACCTATTTACTTTCGGAAAAAGAAGAAGAGCGCTTGAAAGGGACAGCTTTGATTGTCGCTCCTGCAAGTTTAACCTATAACTGGTTAGCCGAAGTCAAACGTTTTGCGCCAACCTTAAATGTTCAAGTGGTTTCTGGCAATCGCCAAGAACGAGCAGCGCTTTTACAAAATAGCACCGAAGATATTCTGATTACTTCTTATGCAAGTATGCGACAAGATGTTCAGCTTTATCAGGAAATGCGTGTCGGCTATTTGATTTTAGATGAGGCTCAAATGGTTAAAAATAGTGGGACTAAAACGGCGCAAGCCTTAAAAAGTTTAAAAGTACCGCAACGTTTTGCATTAAGTGGCACACCAATTGAAAATAATTTAGATGAACTGTGGTCAATTTTCCAAATGATCTTACCGGGATTGTTCCCAGGCAAAAAAGCCTTTCGAGAAATTAAGCCGGAAGAAATTGCCAAAATGATTCAACCATTCATTTTACGACGAGACAAGAAAACGGTGCTCGCAGACTTACCAGAAAAAATTGAAAATAATATGTACAGTGTCTTAACAGAAGAACAAAAAACGGTTTATTTGGCCTATCTAAAACAAATGCAAGCAGATGTCAGTCAAATGGATCAGGCGACCTTCAAGAAAAATCGCATGAGTATTTTAGCAGGCTTGACCCGTTTACGACAAATCTGTTGCGATCCGCGTTTGTTTATTGAGGATTACACGGGAGGTTCTGGCAAAGTGGAACAAGTCAAAGACTTTTTAGTGGCTGCCAAAGAAAACAATCGTCGTGTCCTATTATTTTCTCAGTTCACAAGTATGCTTTCTATCTTAGAAAAAGAATTGAATGAATTAGGTTTAGAGACGTTCTATTTACGAGGAAGTACGAAGCCTCAAGATCGGTTAACGATGGCGAATGCCTTCAATGAAGGAGAAAAAGATGTCTTCTTAATTTCATTGAAAGCAGGGGGAACCGGACTAAATTTAACTGGTGCAGATACAGTTATTTTATACGATTTATGGTGGAATCCCGCAGTCGAAGAACAAGCGGCTGGTCGGGCGCACCGCATGGGACAAAAAAAGGTTGTTGAAGTGTGGCGGATGATTGCAGAAGGAACGGTTGAAGAAAAAATGAATTCCTTACAGCAAGAAAAACGCGAGCTGTTCCAAAAAGTGATTCAAGGAAATGAAGAGCAATTAGCGAAAATGACGGAAGAAGATATTCGCACAATTTTAAGCATTGGGGAATAACCGTTCAACTTAGTTGCTATCTTATTTAAAGAGAAATGGAGTAATTCGTTTGAAACAAAAAGAATATATGGAATATCGGCCGCTAGGTGAAGAAATTGAACGGATTCGTAAAGGAAAAAATATTCCTCTGCGTGTCTTTGATGAAAATGGTGTTTCTAGTCGAAGTTATCAACGCTTTGTCCAAGGAAATAGTGAATTGCGTATTTCGGATTTAGCCATTATTGTCGAAATCTTGTCTATTTCGCCGATGGAAATGACAGAAAAATTAACGCCAATGTCCAAAACAGTTTTAGCTAAGGAGCAGTTTAATCAAGCAATCTTTAGTAAAAATTTTCAAGAAAGTAGTCGAATCGTTGCAGATTATCGGGCGTATTATGAGAAATCGTCTTTTGCTTTAGGAAAGCAAGAAGTAATGTATTCGATGTTGGCGTTGGAATATCTTTTTAACCCTCAAACGGTTGTGACAAAAGAGGAAATTATTGCATTAGAAAATCAGATTCTGGAACGATTAATTAATGCCGATGTGTATACTATTTTTAATTTGAAATTTTTAGCATTACAAAAAAACGTTGGCTTGCAGCCGTTTCCAACTTCGTTACTTTTTCGTGTACTACAATCTGTCAATGAGCGGGAAATTATTGATATTCGCTCGCTAGAAATTATCGAGCAAGTAATTATTGATTTTTTATTTGCGGCGATTGTCAGC
>OBUS01000759.1_pt1 | contig 12770 bp, 12 predicted proteins | sample 1475921 | NCBI WGS metagenome assembly OBUS01 (sample SAMEA2579948, study PRJEB22360) | human gut metagenome | reverse complement strand
CAAAATTAGATGGAGAATATGTGGAAAAAGAAAGTTTACTCTTTGATATCAAGTGTTTTTTGGGAACGATTGGTTCTGTGTTAAGTTCAGATGGAGTTGTAGAAGGTGGAACGGGAGAACTAACTAAAGCAGGAGTAGAGGATGAGAGAGATATTTCTCCAGAAAAGGCAGCACAGCAAATTAAAGCCGGAGCAAAAGTTATGGGGGCTTTATCTGCTGCTATGCTGGGAATGGCAGGGATTGTTAGTTGGATATTTTTCCGTAAAGATACAACAAAATCAGATAAAAAGAAGCATACTGTAGTAAAAAGATGGGTGCTGTTAGGTGCCATTTTTGAAAGCATTGCAATCGTATTCGTCAATATTAAGGGACGGGTAAAAATGGGAGATGACTTTGTGAATGATAGTTCTGAAGAAGGGGAGAAAACAATCCAGCCAGTGGGAAACATAGGATACAAAAAGGTGCTGATCACAGGTCAGGGAAGCTATATTGGAACTGCTGTGGAACGTTGGTTATTGAAAGATAAAGATCATTATCAAGTAGATACTTTAGATATGCAAGATGAGACATGGAGAGACACAGATTTTTCCCAATATGATGTGGTTTATCATGTTGCAGGAATTGCACACGCAGATGTAGGAAATGTAACGGAAGAGCAGAAACAGTTATACTATAAAGTCAATACCGATTTGACAATAGAAGTTGCGGAAAGAGCTAGGCAGGCAAAAGTAAAACAGTTTATATTTATGTCATCTATGATAGTATATTCTGGATGTAAAGAGAATTTTATTACCTCAGAAACTGAGCCTTGTCCTTTAAATTTTTATGGTGATAGCAAATGGAGGGCAGATCAGAAAATACAGGAAATGGATGCAGAGAACTTTAAAGTTGTAGTATTACGTCCACCTATGATTTATGGAAAAGGATCAAAAGGAAATTATCCTCAATTAGCAAAATTAGCATCCAAATTACCAGTATTTCCAATTGTAAAGAATCAAAGATCCATGCTTCATATCGATAATCTGTGTCAGTTTGTGAAATTGATGATTGACAACGAAGAACACGGAGTGTTCTTCCCACAAAACGGAGAATATTCGAATACGTCTGATATGGTGCAGATGATTGCGGAAGTAAAGGAACATAGAATTATCATGATTCCATTCGTTGGCATATTCATAAAATTGTTGGAAAAGGCCCCGGGGAAAATAGGAGGATTAACGATAAAAGCATTTGGAAATTCTTCTTATGACATGAGTATGAGTGAATATAAGGAAAACTATAGGGTGAACAGTCTGAGAAAATCAATTGTTTTAACAGAAGGTACCCATCTGGAGGAATAGAAAATGTCTAAGAAAAAGCACATCTTAGTAGTAAGTCAATATTTTTATCCAGAACCATTTCGAATCAATGATATTTGTTCAGAATGGGTAAAAAGGGGATATCAAGTAACTGTACTGACAGGAATTCCAAATTATCCACAAGGAAAATATTATGACGGATATGATTTGACACACAAAAGAATGGAAGAATGGAATGGCGTAAAAATAGTACGAATTCCGTTGACTGCGAGGGGAAATAATTCGATAGGTCTTGCCTGTAATTATTTGTCGTTTGTAGTGTCCGGTTATATTTGGAAGTGTCTGACAAAAATTAAGGCGGATTATGTATTCACATTTGAAGTGTCACCTATGACGCAAGCTCTGATAGGTGTGTGGTATGCTAAAAAGTATAAAATTCCTCATTATCTTTATGTGCAGGATCTCTGGCCGGAAAATGTGGAGATTGTAACAGGAATTCATAGTCCTTTGGTGTTAAAGCCGATCGGAAAAATGGTGGATTATATCTATGCGCATTGTGATCATATTTTTGCAACTTCTCCAAGTTTTGTAAAAGAGATACAAAAGCGCTGCAGGGATAAAAATAAAGTGAGTTATTGGCCACAATATGCAGAAGAATTCTACTGTCCGGTAGAAAAGAAATATACTCCTGAAATTCCAGATGATGAGATGTTCAAAATCATTTTTACTGGAAATATCGGGCAGGCACAAGGTCTGGAAATACTTCCAAAAGCAGCACAGAAATTAGAAAATGTGAAATTTGTAATTGTAGGTGATGGAAGAAACAAAGAAAATTTTCTGGAAGAGATAAAACGGTTAGATGTACAAGATAAGTTTATAATGATTGACAGACAGCCACAGGAAAAAATACCAGAGTTATTAGCTTGCTGCGATGCAGCTTTTGTTTCTTTTATGGATAATGAATTATTCACGAAAACAATTCCAGCAAAATTACAATCTTATATGGCATGTGGAATGCCGATTATTGCATCTGCATCTGGAGAGACAAAGCGTGTTGTAGAAGAAGCAGAGTGTGGTCTTTGCAGTGAGATTGGAGATGTGGGTGGATTGTGTCAGATTATTGAAAAAATGAAGGAAAAAGATTTACAAGAGATGGCAGAAAAATCCAGAGGATATTATTTAGATAATTTTGAAAAGAAAATGCTTATGGATGAGATGGAAGAGTATTTGAGATAAATGAAAGACTAAAAAAAAGTAAGGGGAGTAGGAATGGCGAACATCACTGTAATTATATTAACAAAAAATGAAGAAAAAAATATAAAAGCAAGCATAAAGTCAGCAAAGCAAATTGCGGATCGCATTATTATAGTAGATTCAGGAAGTGATGATAATACAGTTGATATCGCAAAAAAACTGGGGACAGAAACTTACTATCATGAATGGTGTGGACATGCAAATCAATTTAATTGGGCATTAGATCATTGTAATATTCAAACAGAATGGGTGTTTCGTTTAGATGCAGATGAAAGGATATCTCATGAACTTGCAGAGGAAATAGAACAACAAGTGAAACATTCCGAAGGAATAGATGGGTATGAAATGCGTTGGAGAGTTTATTTTATGGGAAGATGGATTCGACATGGTGGGACACATAAACCATATTTTCTGCGAATGTTTCGATATGGAAAAGGCCGTGTAGAGAATAAATTGATGGATGAGCATATTCTGGTTGATGGAAAGGTAGAAAAATTATCAGGAGATTTAATCCATTATGATTATAAGGGATTGGATGCATGGCTCAATAAACATATCTGGTATAGTCAATTGGAATTGCAGATGTATGAAACACAACGAGAGGATACAGGTGGTCATGTAATGCAGAAAAAGAAACGAGGGTTTTATTATAAATTACCTATGTTTTTAAGAGCAAGAGTTTACTATTGGTATCGTTATTATGGACAATTGGGATTTTTGGATGGAAAAGAAGGGAAGATATACATTTATCTTCAAGCATATTGGTATCGATTTATAGTAGATGCGAAATTATATGAATTAGAGAGAAAGAAGGATATATAGAGGTGCGTCGTCTTAAAATATTAATTTTAAATATCTTGTCAATTCCATATCGGATACTGTTTACTCATATTTCTGTTTTTGCAGGGATACAGGATAGTGTAGTAGAAAAAAGAGCAGCGATTTGCAAAGGTGTGAGATTTTATAGAAGTCGTATTGGGAAATATTCATATGTTGGAAACAACACCTTTATAACTAATACTCATATTGGAAATTTTACGTCTATTTCAGGAGAGTGTTATATTGGAGGAACGAGTCATCCGATTCATTGGGTTTCAACATCTTCAGTTTTTCATAAGTGGAAAAATATTTTACATAAAAATTTTTCTGATTTTGAATATGATATTTTTCAAGAAACTCAGATTGGTAACGATGTATGGATAGGACAGGGGGCAAAGATAAAGGCTGGAGTAAAAATTCATGACGGTGCAGTGATCGGTATGGGTTCAGTTGTAACAAAGAATGTTGGGCCATATGAAGTTTGGGGTGGAAATCCGGCAAAGTGTATTAAGAAAAGGTTTGACGAAGATACAATTGAAAGATTACTTGCAAAGGAATGGTGGAATTGGGATGATTCGGCAATTCAATCGAAAGCTTGTTATATGAATGATATACATATTTTTTTGGGAGAAGATGAATAATGAAAAAAAAGCTTTTAATATTGTCAATTTATCCAGCTCCTTACAGAGTGGAGGTTATTGATAGTTTCCATAAGTATTTTGATGTGAAAGTTTTTTTTGAAAAAAGTACTGGAGATTCGAGAGACGCGGTATGGTTTAAAAAAGGGAATTATTATACTTTGGATAATATAAATGGAAATAATACTTTTAAAGATTGTATAAAGGATCTCAAAGAAAACAATTTAGTATTGATATATGACTATTCAACTAAATGCGCATTAAAGCTCATTGTGAGATGTATTCAAAGAAATATCCCATATGTTATTAATGCGGATGGTGTTATGCTTACAAAACACGGGAATTTTGTAACAAATATGATAAAAAGCATTGTAGTTTCAAAAGCAGCAGGCTGTTTTGCCAGCGGTGATTTGGCAAAAAACTATTTTATGAGGTATGGTGCGAAAGAAAAGAATATTTATTTACATACTTTTTCAACATTACATACGAATGACATTCAGAAATTTCCAGTGGATTTAAAAACAAAAAATAAAATACGTGCAGAATTAGGTCTTGCGCAATCGAAATTTATAGCAATTGCTGTTGGAAGATTTATTCCATTAAAGAGATATGCAGAGTTAATTACTGAATGGACTAAGATGCCGGAGGATTATTTACTTTTATTAATTGGTGGAGGGGAAGAAGAAAATAAGTATCGCCAGATTATAGAGGAACGTCATATTCAAAATGTACAGATAGAGGGATTTTATCAAAAGGAAGAATTAAAGCGTTTTTATATGGCAAGCGATGTGTTTGTCCACCCAACAAGCTATGATGTCTGGGGGCTTGTGGTTAATGAGGCTATGGCTACTGGTTTACCGACGGTTGTATCCGATCATTGTGTGGCAGGTCTGGAGCTTATTAAAGATGGAGAGAATGGTTTTATTGTTCCTATGGGTAACGATAAGTCACTTTGTGACAAAGTCAAAAATTTGCATGATGTTCCAGAACTTTATAAAGAGATGTGTCAAGCTTCTCTTGATACAATAGCTGATTATACAATAGAAAATATGGCCTCTGTTCAGATAGAAGCTGTGAGGGGGATTTTAAAAATTGATAGTAATACGAATTAATGCAGACGATTTTGGGTTAAATAGCTCTTGTACAAAAGCCATATGTGAAGCTTTTGAAAAGAAGCTTATAACAGATACTACGATGGTAGCCAATGGTTCTGCTTTTGATGAAGCAGTGGAAGCTATAAAACAATACAACATGGGAAAAAAAGTAGGAATTCATTTTAATTTGACGGAGGGGATACCGCTTACTTCAAAAATTAAAGAATGTGAATCGTTTGTTAAAGAAGGGGTTTATCAGGGTAAAATTAATAGAAATAAATGGTTAAACAAAAAGGAACGAGAAGCGGTTTATGAAGAATTAACAGCTCAAGTCATGCGATTGAAAGAAGCTGAGATCAATATAACACACGCGGATTCACATCATCACATTCATACATGTGCGTTTATTGCACCAATCGTCAAACGTGTATGCAAAGAACAGGGGATAGAGAAGATTAGATTACATCGGAATATTGGATCAATTTCAATAATTAAAAGGATAATAAAAAAAATATATAATATATGGCTAATGGCCAGTGGATTTAAAACTGTAAAATATTTTGGTTCAATGGAAGATGTTGAAAATATTGGTATAAAAGATCAGTTAGAAATTATGGTTCATCCAGAATATAATAAAAACGGACAACTCATCGATAAAACAGATGAGAAAAACGGTCAGGCAATTGGAAAGATATTAAGGAGACAAAAAGGGAATTATATATTAAAAGGATATAGTGATTTGTGATGCAGATAATTTATGGTTATTCAAATTGTACAGATAAAAAATATAGAGAAATAGTTAGCAAAAATAATGTTGCGGTATTGATGCCAGATCAGAAATATCATGGATTATTGATTAAGGGTTTTTCAAAAAATGATGTGTGTGTAAAATGTTTATCAGGATTACCTGTTAATAGGGCTGTGACGGAAAAAAAGCTTATTAATGAAAAAGATGAGCAAGAGGGAAATGCGTATTTTCACTATTACACAACGTTAAATATCCCAGGAGTCCGTCAGGGAATGATTTTTGCTGCCGCATTGTGGAACACACTTCGTACAAAAAAGACAAAAGAGACATATGCTATATGTGATTGCTTAAACATTGCTAATGCATATGGCATGCTAATTGGCTGCAAGTTGCGAAAAATTCCAATCATTACAATAGTGACTGATTTGCCGGATATGATGAGTGAGAATATTTTGTTGCGAAGAATAAACAATTTTTTATTTAATCATATGAATGGATTTATTTTTCTGACAGAGCAGATGAATCAACGGTTAAATAAAAAAAATAAGCCCTATATTGTATTAGAAGGGCATGTTGACTCTGAAGCAAGATACTTTGAATCAAACAGAGCATGGGAATTAGAGTCAGGAAAGAAAATAGTAATTTATGCTGGAAGTATTTTTAAATTATATGGAATACAAAATCTTGTAGAGGGATTTCTAAAAGCTAGTATATCAAATGCTGAATTGTGGATTTACGGTGATGGTGATTATAAAGATGAACTGGTTGAAATTGCCAAAACCGATCCTCGGGTAAAATATTTTGGGGTTAAGCCGAATGCAGAGATTGTGAATGCCGAAATGAAGGCCGCATTGCTTGTAAATCCAAGACCAATTGCGCCGGAATATACGAAATATTCATTTCCGTCTAAAAATATGGAATATATGGCATCAGGAACCCCTCTTTTAACGACTAGATTACCCGGAATGCCGAAAGAATATTATCCGTTTATTTATTTGATCAACGATGAATCGCCGGAGGGAATAGCAAATGTTTTAGCAGAAACATTAAATGTACCGTTCAGTGAAAGAAAAGAAAAGGCAGAAAGGGCGCGGGATTTTGTTATGAAACATAAAACAAATGTAGAACAGGCGAGGAAAATAGCGCGCTTTTTGAAGAAAAGGTTTTAGAAAAATGAATAGTAAATTTAATAATATTATTTGGAAATTGATATATACTCTCCCGATTTTATATATCATTATGCCAATTATTTCACGAATTATAAGTACATATTTTACGACATATGTATATATGTTAATTCTTGTTCTAATTATTGTAGGGATTGTTTTATCAAAGGGTGCTAATTCATTAAATAAATACTGTGGGGGAGTAATACTACCATTTATTCTATATGATGCGTTAACTTTTGTGAATCGATCAGAATCATTAGTGCTATGGGGATATTCTGTTCTCTTAAGCTTACTTCCTATAATTTTGGGCTATTTTATAGTGTATCAGAGGCAAAAAGATATCAAGTATTACAAAAATATTATTCTTTTTGCGTTTGGAGTGACATTACTCACTACATGTATAGGGTTAATCAAATTTCCATACGCAGCAAGAATCTTGGCTACAATTGAAACACCAGATGCAACTGATGCTATCTTATATACATGGAATAATATTGGAGGATATGAATTTGTATATATGGCTGTTTTGTTGTATCCACTTTTGATTTTATCCTATAAAAGAAAGAAAATAGGACTGCCTATAACAGTAGTTGGTACTGCGGCTGTATTTATTATGGTGGTTTTATCGGAGTATACAACTGCATTTTTGCTTTTATTAATTACTTCGCTATTATTTTTTACAAAAAGAGATTTTAGAACAAAAGATGTATTTCTATTCTTAGTTATAGCAATTGTATGCATGATTGTATTAGAAGATAAAATTTCTGATTTCTTGGAATGGATTGGAACAACAATAGGAAGTGAAACGATGACTGAGCGTCTAAATTCATTGGCTGGTGGAAAAGCGGGACTAGAACAATCAGAGAGTAATAGAATATTTTTATATGAACGTTCTGTTAAAACCTTCTTTTCTAATCCAGTATTTGGAACTATGTTGAAGGGGGGGAGTGGAATTGGCGGTCATTCTTTTATTTTAGATACTATTGCAATATATGGAATTTCTGGAGTTCTATTACTTTTTTTCATGTATCGAAAAATATACCGATTATTTTTTCTGCCTTTTAGAAATAATCCAGGGTATGGATATGTATTATGGTTGTTTTTAGAAACTATTTTATTATCTACGGTAAATACAGGTATGTGGTTGTCTGTTTTGACGCTATTTGCACCAATTATTGTATGTGGAATTTATGATAGGGAGTGAGATAAATGAAAATTCTGTGGATTACTAATACACCATTAGAGATATTGGGAGAGAAGATATACGGAAAGCGTTCCAATGGATTATGGATGTCTGCTCTATTGAAAGATTTTATTAAGGAAAATAAATATCAGTTGATAGTGGCTACAAGTGCAGCAGTAGCGGATATGATTCGATTAGAAGAAAAGGGCGTTGTTTATTATGCTATACCGAATCAAGTTCCTTTATTGTATGATGAAAATGAAAAAAGCAACAGCTTGGCATGGAAAAAAATGATTGAGCAGGAACAGCCTGATTTAATTCAAGTATGGGGAACAGAATTTACACATGGGCTATGTGCATTAAGAGTAGCGGAAGGTATTCCTTCTGTAATTTATATGCAAGGATATCTTCAATCAATTGCAAGACACTATCTGGCAGGAATGACAGAAGCAGAGTTAAAAGCTTCGGTTACTTTTAGAGATTTTATCAAACGAGACAGTATTTTTAAGCAGCAGCAAAAATATTTTGCTGCTGTCAAAAAAGAAAAAGAAATGTTTGAAATTTCAGGGAAAATTATTTGTGAAAATGATTGGTGCGAAGATAGCGTTAGGGCATTAAGTCCAACTATTGAAGTATATCGTTGTCCTTTGAGTATTAATACAGTATTTTCTGAAAAAAAATGGAATATAAAAAAGGTAGAACCTCATTCAATTATTTGCACTGCGTCTGGATACCCATTGAAAGGACTACATATGGTACTTCGTGCGGTTGCGCTACTTAAGAAAAGATATGCGGATATTAAGTTGTATGTTCCTGGACCAAAGATGGTAGCAGATGATTCTATACAGCGGTGGTTTCGAAAGAGAGGTTATACTAAGTATATTGAAAAACTTATTAAAGAATTAGGCATTGAAGAAAATATTATATGGTTAGGTATGATTTCCCAGGAACAGTTGGCAGAGCAGTATGAAAAAACAAGAGTTTTTGTATTAAGCTCATCAATTGAAAATCATGCCAGTTCCTTGAAAGAAGCCATGATGGTAGGAACTCCAAGTATAGCAGCTTACGTTGGAGGAGTTCCGGAATATGTCCGTCATGGCGAAAATGGGTTTTTATATCGCTTTGAAGAATATGAAATTATGGCTGGATATATAAAGAAGTTGTTTGAGGAAGATGACCTTGCGGTAAGGATATCTGAGACAGGGCGAGAGCATATGTTAAATTTACATGGTAATATGAGTGTTTTTGATACAATGGTTGAAGTTTATAAAGATATAGTAGAGGAAAAAGGATGATAGTATTTTATTCAAACTTTATTAATGAGCATCAGATACCCTTTTGTAAGGCAATGTATAAAAAAACAAATGGCAATTTTAAATTTGTAGCAACTCAGCCCATATCAGAAGAACGTTTAGCTATGGGATTTGAAGATCAAAGTGACAAGTTTTCTTTTGTACTAAAAGCATTTGAAAGTAGAAAAAAATATTTAGAGGCATTAAAACTGGGGGAAGAAAGTGAAGTTGTCATTTTGGGTGATGCAGGTAATGAGTATATTGAAAAACGTCTTATGGAAGGAAAACTAACCTTCCGTTATAGTGAGAGATTTTTTAAGGAAGGCTATTGGAGATTGTTAGATCCAAGGGTGCTTCTCGTGAGATATAGAAATGATATACGATTTCGACATAAAAATTTCCATATGCTTTGCGCAAGTGCATACACTGCTCAGGATTGTAGATTAATACATGCATATCCCAATAAAGTATATAAATGGGGATATTTCCCTGAAGTAAAGAAATATTTTGATATTGTAAAAATGATAGAATCGAAGAAGCCGGCTTCTATTCTATGGGCCGGGAGACTGATAGAATTGAAACACCCGGAAGTGGTAATAGAAGTTGCTGAAAAGTTAAAGAAAAATGGTTATAAATTTGATTTAAATATGATTGGAGAAGGAGAAAAAGAAGTTGATTTAAGGAAAATGATCAAAGATAAAGAGCTAGAGGACTATGTTCATTTACATGGCTTTATGCCTCCTGAACAGGTACGGGAATGGATGGAACATGCAGAGATTTATTTATTTACATCTGATAGAAATGAAGGATGGGGGGCCGTGTTAAATGAGTCATTAAATTCAGCATGTGCAGTTGTTGCAAATGAAGAAATTGGATCCGTGCCATATTTGATTCAAAAGGGTGTGAATGGTTACACATATAATCAAAAAAAGAAAGATGATTTATTTAATAAGGTGAAATGTCTATTAGACTGTACTGAATTGAGACAATCAATGCAGCAAAAAGCATATGAAACAATGTTGAATACGTGGAATGCCGATTCAGCATCTGAAAGGTTGCTGAATTTAATAGAATGTTTAAGAAAGGGCAAGGAAGTAGAATACGATTCAGGACCTTGTAGCAGGGATTAAGATGTCTATACCTAAAATATTACATTATTGTTGGTTTGGAAATAGTGAGTTTCCAAAAAGGGAGCAGAAATGTATAAATAGTTGGAAAAAATATTTAAGCGACTTTGAAATGAAGTGTTGGAATGAAGAAAATTTTGATGTTCAGTGTACCCCATATGTTAGAGAAGCTTATCAGGCTAGAAGATATGAATTTGTGTCAGATTATTGCAGGTTATTGGCATTATATAATGAAGGTGGTTTATATTTAGATACTGATTGTTTGGTAAAAAAAGATTTCACACCACTAATGACGGGCAGCAAAGCGTTTACAGGGTATGGTGGGGATAATTATGAGTTGGCCGCACATGCGTTAGCTTTTCCACCGAAACATCCATTCATCAAAGAATGTCTTGAGAGCTATGATGGAGAGAGGTTTTTGAAAGAGGATGGAAGTTATAACAAGTATACAATTAATCAACGTATGACAAATCTTCTGAAGAATTATGGTTTTATTCCTGATGGTAGAATGCAAGAAATTTGTAATATTATCATTTACCCTATGACCTATTTTTGCCCGATTAGTATGTTGCCGGATACGGTAAGAGACTGTAAAAGTAAGAATACATATTGTATTCACGTATGGTCTTCCAAAGAATTAAAAAGAGAAAGAAATTTTTTGATACGGTTTGCCCATAAAACAGGATTAAATAAGATAAAAAGAAAATTGATTGAGGTAATAAAAAAATGAAAAAACCATTCTTTTCACTAATTACACCAGTTTATAATATAGAAAAGCTTCTTCCGAAAACAATTGAATCGGCATTAGAACAAACATTTACAGATTGGGAGATGATACTTGTAGATGATGGATCACCTGATAATGCGGGAAAAATTTGTGATGAGTATGCAGCAAGGGATAGTCGAATTTCTGTGGTACATAAAAAAAATGCAGGATTGGCAGCAGCAAGAAATACAGGTATTAAAGCCTGCAGAGGTCAATATTTTTTGATTTTTGAGGGGAGTGATTTGCTTTTTAGCGAGCATACGTTAGAGGAAATTTACCATGATTTATTAGGTAATCCGGTGGATATTTATTTCGCACGATTGCAGGATATGATGGAAAAAGATTGGAAAGTTACAGGATTACAATCAGAATATTGTATTGATGGATTTTTTGAAGCTGGCGGACAGCATTTATTTATTAAGCTTTATAATAATAATGATATTTTAGCCCTATCTTCTCCGGTTAATAAATTGTTTAAGACAGAGTTTGTGAAAAAAAATGAACTATGGTTTTATGAGGGAATTTATCATGACGATGATGAATGGATTCCAAGGGCAATCGTACTTTCTGAAAAGTGTTTTTTTACAAAGCAAATTATCTATAATGCACTGACCTGGGATGGCTGCTTTGGACAACTGGCAAGTGATGCAAGTTTAACAAGAAAAGCTTGTGACAAAATGTTAATTGCAGATCATTGCTGTGAAGATATAGATAAACGCTTTCCTGAAGGAAACACATCCTTTAAGAAAAAATATTATGAATATTATGTGCGTATGTATATGGATGGAATAGCAGCTCTAAACAGAGTAAAGGATGAACAATGCCGAGTGAAAATAGAAAAAAGTATAAGAGAACATAGAAATGTTTTTAAATTTATGCGTAATTGTGAATCTAAAAATATTCGAATGTTATCAATCATTTATGGTATATTGGGTGTTGAGACTGCGAAATTATTAATATTAAGGAGATATAAATAATTGTGAAACATGCTGTATTAATAATGGCACATAAGAATAAAGCTCAATTGATACGATTGATAAAAATTCTGAATTGTGCAAATTTTGATTTCTTTGTTCATTTAGATAGCGAGTGGAAGTTATCAGATGATGATGTGGATGATATTAAAAGATGTTCTGAACGAGTATATGTTATAAATAACAAAATACATGGTGAACTGGATCAGTGGAGTTTACCACAGATAACTCTTAATCTTATAGATGAGGCCGTGAAGGTTGGAAAAGGTGGGTATAACTACTATTTATTGTTGAGTGGACAGGACTATCCAATTAAGAGCGTAGAATATATTAATTTATTTCTGGAGAAGAATTATAATGAACCCATAAATTAAGACAAAAAAATCGTTGTTTTTAAGTTGGATTTCC
>OBUS01000753.1_pt1 | contig 12910 bp, 13 predicted proteins | sample 1475921 | NCBI WGS metagenome assembly OBUS01 (sample SAMEA2579948, study PRJEB22360) | human gut metagenome | reverse complement strand
CTTTTACGTTGATATGTCCGTCTGGCTTTTTGTGGGAAAGCAGTACTACCGTCTCGACGGTTGTTTCAGTTTCCAAGGGAAGTTCTTTCACTTCCTCGCCATCAACAGGCACAGGGAAATTGAATACGATCTTCTTTATCCAGCTTCCGTCTTTCCTTTTCTCCGGGAACATTTCAATTCGCTCGATAAAGGCTTTCATAAACTCTTTCTGTTCCGCTTCCGTTGCGGAATGGTAGACTTCATCAAATGCCAGTAAGAGCCGATAGATATTGTCGCCGGAGATTTTCTCCTGCTGGATGCTGCGGATTTGGCTTTGCAATTCGCCAATCTGAACTTCGATATCCTCTATGGTATCATACTGCTCATCATAGCGGCGCTGCAAGTCCAAAATCTTTCTGTCATAGTGGGCATCGTTGATGTCCAAGGTGTCCATCTGACGCTCCAAGCGGCTTTTCGTTCCAAAGGCTTGCTTTAACTGACCTTGCAGAACGGCGATCTGCTTTTCCATATCCTCTGTATCAACTGCCGAGCCGATTTTCGCCTGAATCGCTTCTACAAACCGAGGATTGTTGACCATAGCGGATATAATCTTTGCCACAAACTTATTGATTTCCGTCTGCTCGATATTCAGTCGGAAGCTGCACTCATGCCCGGTTGGTGTTACTGTGTTTTTACAGTAGTAATAATATCTTGTTTTCTTGTCCTTGCTGTGAGCCTTGGCGATATTGCCATACATACTCTTTCCGCAGCATGGACATTTCAGAATACCGGACAGGATATGTGCGTGATCTGGATTATTGACCTTTTCCCGCTTAAAGGAATTGATCTTGCGCTTTTCCTGTGCCAGATACCAATCTTCTTCGGAAATGATGGCTTCGTGCTGCCCGTCATAAATAGGGAACTCTGACTGCTCAACCACGTGCATCTCGTTTCTTGTACCCTGTTTCTTTTCCGTCCTGCGTCTGCCATAGGCTATCTTACCCATGTAAACAGGATTGTCCAGTACATCCTGCACGAAGCTCCTTGAAAATCCGGGAATAGTATTGTTCTGCCGTAGCTTCTTGACAAAGCCATTACGATTCAAATATTTTGCGACTCCGGCAACGCCCTCGTTGGTGTGAATGTAGCGGTCATAAATGACACGGATTACTTCCACTTCATCCTCTGCAATGACAAGATCACCGTTTTCCAGACTATAGCCATAAGGGGCAAAACCACCATTCCACTTGCCCTCACGAGCCTTTTGCTCCCGTCCTGCCATGGTCTGAGTTCGGATATTCTCACGCTCGATTTCTGCCACCGCAGACAGCACAGAAATCATCAGCTTTCCGGCATCCTTGGAACTATCAATGCCATCCTCCACGCAGATCAGATTGACACCGAAATCCTGCATGAGCTGCAAAGAGTTCAGAACGTCCGCCGCATTTCTGCCAAATCGGGAGAGCTTAAAGACCAGCACATAAGATACGCCGTCTTTGCAGTCCTGAATGTCATTCAGCATCCGTTGAAAGTCCTGCCGTCCTTGGATGTTCTTTCCGGAAAAGCCCTCGTCAGAATACTCCCCGGCAATAACCATATCTTCGTATGCCGCATACTTTCTTAACTTGTCACGCTGGGCATCCAAGCTGTATCCGTCAACCTGCATAGAGGTGGACACTCTTGTATAAAGATAGCATTTAAGTTGTTTCTTTTTCAGAATCGCCACCTCCCTCGTTCATTTTTTTTACCATAAGTCCTTCGTTGCGGATATAATACTCCAAAAGCCACAGCACATAATCCGGTGCATGGCGGTTATCCAATTCCCACTCGGTCATAGTCCGGTAAGGGATATGGACGAGCTTGCAAAAATCTTTCCGGTTCAGTCCTGTACTTTCCCGCAACTTGATAATTCTGTTCTTACAATCCATCTGTCTTTTCTCCATAAAAAACAAAAATACACGTTGCGTAATCATTATAGCATAGCCACAGCGAATACGCAACGTGTAAATTGTAAATTTTTACGCAGCCTTATTCGTCAAAGGCTGCGCTTGATTACTTTCCTCGGAATGCTCCACTTTCTGCGGTGCATCCTGCTCCAATTTATCCAAAACCTGATGTCCATATTTTTGGAGCATCTGGCTCATAACATCCACACAGCGGACAAATGCCGCATTATACTTTGCATCCTCATAATATTTCTTCAATAAGCAGTTACCTCCATTAAATTTCCATATCCTGTCCACGCTTCCGGGCAGGGTGTTTGTGTTCATACAGTTCCTTTCCTCTGGCGAGGATGGCATTGATAAAAGCCCAGACCTTTTCAGATGCAATCTCAATCGCATCCAGGAAAGGCTGGACTTTCTGTTTCAGTTCCTCATGGTCTTTATCCAGTTTTTCATAACGGTCTTTCCAGATCTTTGCGCTTTTCTCTGCCTTCTCAAATTTCTGCTTGTATTTCAGCTTCTCAGACTTTTCCGCAAAGCTGCTGACCGCATAATCTTTTAGGGTACGGCACTCATCCGCTGACAGCGTGATATTTCCGGTGATGGGATTTTTCTTACCCATCGACTCAATCTCATGTGCGGTCATAGCAACAGAGTTGGCAGCCTGCGTTTCCTTTTTCAGAGCTTCCAGTTTCTTTTTCTGCTTTTCCGTGGCAGCTTTGACGTCCTCCAAACTCTGCTCGGCCTGTGCCACCTGTCCGGTCACAGCTTCCAAACGCTGCTGTTCTGCCTGCACCTTAAACTGCGTCACCGTCAGATGCTCCTCGGTGCTGCCACGCTCTCCACGCTCCACATCGGTATATCCGGCAGCTCGCATGAACTGAAAAAAGTCATCCTGCAACACACTGTAGGACGACTTCAAAATCTTTTTCCCTTTTGCGTTCAACATGGGATTTCCGTTTTCATCAAGAACGGGCTTAGACTCCCATCTCTTGCTGCGGCTGACCTGCGTGATCGTTTCCTTTACCGTTCCCCGGAGGGATTCATCCTTGCACCGCTTCGACCACAGGATTTGCTTTTCCACCACCGGGATATAAACCACATGAAGGTGATAGTGGTACACATCCTCGCCCAGTGCTTCAGACATTGCCCGGTTGCGTTCATCGGCGTGCATCACAGCGGAGAGGATATACTGCTCACCGCCTACGATCTCCACGGCGGCTTTATAGGCATCGGCATAAAACTGTTTTGCAAATTCATAGCCGCCGTGGTTGTAGAAGTAAGCGGAGTTCACATCGAATACCAGCTCGCCATATTTAACGGCATCCTCTTTCAGACCTCTTGTGGAAATCACCTTGTCTCGTTCCAACTGCTCAAACATTTCTGTATAGCTGGCGCTGGGAGCTTTGAAATGGACGTTAAGCGGAGTGCGTTCCGGCACGATGTCCACATTGGAATAACGGTCTTTTTCACGCTCATTGTGTTCCTGTACCTTAGCCACATCATCCGAGGTTTCCAAGTCTTGATTTCTGGCTAAGGTACGGTCAATTCCATCATTTCTTGCCATAGATTTTCTTCCTTTCTTTGGGATTTGCAGACAGCGGGGAGCTACGGAGAGGCACTTTTTCAAAGTGTAATAACCCACTATTACACTTTCATCCATACTGGCTGCAAAGTGCCGTGGGCTCTCCGAGGGCTCTCCCGAGGGGGAGTGCGGTCACTGCGGCGACCTCTGCTGACCAAAGTGAAAATGTCTGCAACTTTTTCCATGGTCAGCACCTCTGTACGATACTGCTCTGCGGAGCATTCTCTTGCAGAGGTTGGCAGTGAAAACCGTATCTTTCACTGCCTGTCCACGGTACTTTTGCAAAATTCCGTGGACATAGAAACAGCCCAAGCAAAAGAAATGTGCTGTTTCTATAACGAGCGTTTCACGCTCTTTTGCTGCGTACATACGTACCAGCAACGGGGGTTACGATTCGTCCCGCCATTCCTTCGGAATGTCCTCCGGTACGTACGTACACGGCGAAACATCGTAAAACCCATTTATATGAGGTCGTGCAATCGCTTCCACTCCTATGAATCCCCACACCCGCCGTCCGGCAGAGTTGGTGATGTTGTTGCAATGCTCCAAGTTGAATTTCTTGGCATTGGCAACCATGGCATCACTGAAGCTGCGGGATTTCAGAGGGGCAAGGGAATTTTCCTCGCACCACAGGCGATAGATAGCGTAGAAGTCCTTGGAACTAATGGAAGCATCCGCTTTGCGACGGATGTATCCCTCCGACTCCATGAAGTCAAAGATATTGTTGTTGTCACGCTTGACCGCTTCCCGGTTTTCACGGATGCGGTCACTCTCCGTAAACTTAAAGTTGTTGGCAGCGAGCCGCTGTAAGCCTTCAAATGCCCAGAGGAAAATCCCCTCGGCTTCGGCTTTCATTTTCTCTGCAAGGTCGGGATCGTCGGCTCTGTCCACAGGCTTTTCCTTGGTAGTCAGCACAAGCTGTCTGCGGTAAAAACCATCGCTGCGGTCATACAGTGCTTGCAGATCGCCGTTGCTGAATGCCATCAACCGGGCGAACATCCAGCCCTGATAGCTCTGTTTGCCCTTGCGTTCCAAGTCCATCTTGCCCTGTGCGGTTACGATGGATTTTACGTAGTTGGTCTGGCGCAGAGCTTCCATCCGCATATCATCATCCACGCACAGAAGGATGTGTTCCAGATCGGCACGGGCGAAACGGTTTTCAGAAATCTTACCGATGCTGCCGTCTTTCATGTTCGTGCCGAAGATGGTGGACAGCACAGCGCCGATTTGAGATTTTCCCTCGCCGCCGTTGCCCTTAATCACCATCATGCGCTGCCCTTTGTTGGAGGGAATCAGGCAGTAGCCGATGAACTCCTGCAAGGTGGGAATGTCCTCTGCGTGGAGCAGTCCGTCCAGAAAATTCAGCCAGATCATTGGCGCAGGAGCATCGGGGTTGTAGGCAACCGGCAGACGGCTTCTCACGATAGCCGGTCTGCCCACGGTGAATGTGCCGTTCAACAGCAGCGTACCGTTGGCAACATGGATGCGATCCTGTTCCGGAGGAAAGTCAGGCACATGGGCTTCCAGTTTCAGCACTTCCAGAATATTGGTGATCTTCCGGGGGATGTTGTTTACGGCACAGAATTTCAACTTGTCGTAAATCTCTCCACGCAAAGGGAGATCGTCTGTTACCCGCCCATCGGGCGTGAAAAAAGCTCCGTTTGCGAAGATGATTCTGCGCTCCTGCAGAAATTCTTCACAAAACAGAGCTTCGTTGATGTTCTGCCCATCAAACCACATGGGCAAGTTCATATCAGGCGTTTTCCGGTTCTTCGCCATGGTGCGCCACCTCCTCTTTCTTTCGTGCAGTGTACTCCTGCAAAAAAGCGATCTTGCCGTTTTTCATCAGCTCGTCCACCAGAGCGACCCGTTCTTCCAGATCGCCCACGGTCAGCACATCCGCCATATATTCGATATGGCAGTGCATCTGGCAGGCTTCCATAAAACGGTCATCCAGAGCATCGTCCAATGTTTTCGGAGCATACCGCACTTTCCAATCTTCAAGAAGATGCAGATAATCCGTCAGCACCCGGAAGCACAACATTTCGTCCTCTCGGAATTGGCGGATATAGGGATGTTTCGGCTTGACCATAGCTGCGGCAGTGGGCGGTTTCGGGTCAAGTCCGAAGTCCGAAGCCAACTTTTGCGCCGCTTGCAAGCTCGTCAGATTGAACAGCCTTGCCACAAGGTCGATCACATCTCCCTTGGCTCCGCAGCCAAAGCAGAAGAAATAGTCCTCATTCAGCTTCAAGCTCGGATGCCGGTCATTGTGGAACGGGCAGCAAGCCATACCGTTGCGGTGGACTTTCAGCCCGTAATGTTCGGCGCCTTGCTTTACGCTGATTGCCGCCTTGATGGTTTCATAGATTGTCATAGAAAAACCTCCGTTCATAATAGTCTGGAAAGCACGAAGCCCCCGCCGTGATTGGCAGGTGCTTCGCTCTTTCTACTATGGTTATGACGGATTTTGAAAAAAACAGGATAAAAGCAGGACAACCCTATTTCAAAAAACAGGACAACTTATCTTACAATATAGATTTCGCCCTATTCTATTGACAAATAATAGGTAATGTGTTACCTTATTAAAGGTAATATATTACCTATGGAGGATAGAATGAATATTAAAGAAGTAATCAACAGTGGCAAAGTTGACTTTACAGGGATTGAACAATCCTATTTTTTGCTTGGTTTACTGAGTGCCTTTGATAATAGATTTCAAGCAGTCGCAGATGGTACGATGCAAGAGATCAGCTGGAAGCAGTTTTTTGCAATTATCTGTATCAATATGTGTAAAGAGAAGCCAACTATCAAGGAGCTTGCGGAGATCATGGGAAGCTCTCACCAGAATGTAAAACAGATTTTATTGAAGCTTAAAAAGAAAGGATTTGTTGATATTACTGCGGACGAAAGCGATAAGAGAAAGCAGCGTATTGAGCTTACCGATTATTGCAGAGCGTTTTGTGCAAAAAATGATGAAATGACCATGAAAATCATGAAGAAAATGTTTGACGATGTGTCAGAGGAACAGCTGCAAACAACCATACAGACCATTATACAAATCGGAGATAACTTACAGGAGATTCAGGGACATGAGTAAAGGTATTATTTTATTTCAATCGAAATATGGCGCAACAAAAAAGTATGCGGACTGGTTAGCCAAAATGACCGGGTATGATTGTGCTGAAACAAAAAACGCAAATGCTGTGGATCTGAAACCCTATGATGTGATCCTGCTGGGTGGCGGTGTTTACGCTTCCGGCATTGCAGGATTCCAATTTATTAAGAAGAATATAGGTCAGTTAGCAGATAAAAAGATCGCTGTGTTTGCAGTCGGTGCTTCTCCATACGATGAGAAGGCAATCTTGCAAATGAGAGACCTGCATTTCAAAAACGAACTTCGTAGTATACCGCTATTCTATTGCAGAGGGGCTTGGGATGAAGAAACAATGAAATTTACGGACAGAGCGCTTTGTAAGATGCTCCAGAAAGCAGTTGCAAAACAAAATCCGGATGAATATGAGCCCTGGCAAAAAGCATTGATGTGTACAGTGGGGCAAAAATGTGATTGGACGGATCAATCCTATTTAGAACCGTTGCTGAAGCAAATTGAAAAATGGAGATAGAAAGATTTATATGAAGAAGTATGTGATTGTGTTTTTGATATGGGTTATGATTATACCTATCGCAATATTAAATGGTGGATTCCGTGAATATGTGCTTATGGTGCATCTTGAGATACTGGCACTCCCATTAAGCGGGATTATTTTGAGCGTTTGCATCTTTCTTGTTGCATATCTGTTTGTGCCTAAAATCAAAGGGTGTGTAAAACGAGATTACATTTTATTTGGCGTGATGTGGTTTGTTTTGACGAACTTATTTGACTTGTCATCCTACATCAAATCTGGTGAAGGATTTGCAGGCTTGCTTCAATCTTACAACATTCTGACTGGAAATACATGGATACTTGTTGTTTTATCGGCTTTGATTTCACCAATGTTGGTTATGAAAATAAAAGGGAGGAAGTAAGGTGAATCCTTCAATTTTTTTCATGAATAACTGATAAAAACAGGTCGTTGACTGTACGCATTGCGAAAGGTTGGCGGCCTGTGTTTTTTATATGGAGGAAATGTAGATTTCTTCACATTTGCATGGTATAATTAAAAAATTCAAAAAACAGGACAGGAGGGCAAGCATGAATCAAGAACTGATGACATTGGATTTTTGGCAGGATACGGTCATATATGAGGGCAAAACATTTCCTGTCGGCACTCTTGCCTGTGATGCACTGAATGTTCCTGCGGATACCATTGCAAAGATGAATGAGCAATGCGAGAAAATCAATCTGCTGCTTGGTCTGCTGAACGCCGGGCAGGATGCTTCTGCGCTATTTCCTATGGCAAGGGAAGCTGCTCTGACAATGTTGGGGATTCTCAGTAAAATGCTGCCATTCTCCCACATGGACATACCAAAGCACCGGGAACGGATAGAAAAGGTATTTACTGCCGACAATGCGCTGAAATATGTGGAGTTTGCTATAAAAGCCGCAACCAACTCCTTGCAGTTTGAAGAAGTTCCGAAATATGCGGATGCAATCATACTCCAACGCTATACCGCTGTGTTTGGACATCTGGCATACTCCCTTGGGGAATATCAAACGGCAATGCTTGATTTTGCAGAAAAATCAGACGGTAACGAAGCAGACCGCACCGCAGAGGGCTTCGCCAGAATGTTCGGCAGCTATTTCCCGCCAGAGTTGTCTATCACAGAGGGCAATGCCTGGATGTCTACCCTGAACAATTCTGTTCAGTATGTATCGGTCATCCGTCCCGGCGAAGAAGTTGCAAAGCTGGTCAAACGAATCCACTATGTTTCCTTTGTTGGGATGTTCCGATCTGATCTCTTTGAGGGCTTGTGTGTCGGCCATGCGCCTAAGAAATGCAAAATCTGCGGCAAATGGTTTCTGACAACCAACGCAAGGCACACCAAATATTGCGGCGGTTATGCGCCGGGGGACAAGCTGCACCGCACCTGTCGGCAGATCGGCAATCTGAAAGGGCGAGAACAGAGAGAGCTTGCGGACGATCATCCACTGAAACAGATTTATGAGAAGCGACTGAATACTATAAACCGCTATGTGAAGCGTGGCACTCTGGACGCTGATCTTGCAGAGATTATGAAGAAACTGGCGAAAGATAAAATGCTCCGGGCATTGAGCAATATCGCCTATGCCAAGGGTGATTATGAGAAAGAACTGGGACAGACTGCTTTGAAAAAAGAAGCAATGAGAAAACTTTGAAGTTTCATCAGATAAATATTTGGAAAAAGTCTTGACTCCTACGTTGCGTAATAGTTTAAAGTGTACTTATCGATAGGAGGAAATGATATGCATGAATTTATAATAGAAATAGTAAAATCAGATGAGATTTATCGAAAGATAGCAAATGCATCGTTAGAGAAGAAAGATGATATATATCGCTATGACTTTATGAAAAAATTTGAAAAGAAATGGGATATGTATCACTGTCCGTTGAAAGCAAAACAATCTGGCGGATATGATGTGGTGATGGCAAGCGGTATGTTAGGATATTTATTGCCACAAAAAATAGGAGACACAGAACAAAAATATATTGCAGAATTAGCAGATGAAAAGTTATGGACGGATTGCGTGGCATCTATTGAAAGCTCTCTTATGACATTTGTTAGACATGGAATAGATTTGAAGGTTAAAGAGTATATGTTTACATTGATGCTCGCAGATCCATCAAGTCCCTATTCGGTGATGAATGATGGTTATTGTGGTGATGGTGGAATTCCGGGATACATATTTGGATCATTAGTACCTTCTGAAACGACAAAAACAAGGATTCCAGTTGTATTAGCTCATGAGACGAATCATAATGTAAGATTTCAATATATAAAGTGGAGTAATGAAATATCATTAGCAGAATATATGATTTGTGAAGGATTGGCAGAAAATTTTGCAGTAAAACTTTACGGTGAAGAGAACTTAGGACCATGGGTTAGTAAAACTGACCAGGAAATGTTAAATGAATATATTAAGCCACTTATCCAGGACGCTTTAGAAGTGCAAGGATTTGACAATATTACATCATATATGTATGGAGATGAAATGGCAAAATTACAAAATTATATTCCGGTGGGTATGCCTTATTGTGCTGGGTATGCATGCGGATATTATATGGTGAAATATTATTTGGATAAAACTGGAAAAGATATTGTTGACGCAACAATACTTCCAGCAGAAGAAATTTTGAAAGAAATAGATGGATTTTGGAGTGAAACGACCATTATTCGGAAAGGAAATTCCTATGAGGACAGTAAATGAGGTAAGTAAGCTAACAGGAGTAAGTATACGTACCCTTCAGTACTATGATAGTATCGGACTGTTAAAACCAACTGAGTATACAGAGGTAGGATACCGTTTGTATGATGAAGAAGCATTAGAAAGGTTGCAACAGATTTTATTGTTTAGAGAATTGGAATTTCCACTGAAAGAAATCAAAGATATTATATATAATCCTAAATTTAATAAGGAAAAAGTATTAGAGCAGCAAATAGAACTTTTGGTATTGAAAAAGGAACATATAGAAAATTTGATTGATTTTGCTCGAAGAATAAAAACGATGGGAGTAAATAAGACGTATTTTAAAGTATTTGATAAAAAAAAGATGGAAGATTATTCAAAGCGTGCAAAGGAACAATGGGGACAGATAGCCCAGTATCAGGAATTTGAAGAAAAGACGAAAGGGGTGTCTGATACACAGCAGACGGATGTAATCAATCGTTTTATGCTTATTTTTACAGAGTTTGGCAAGATAAAAGAATTAGATACATCCTGTGATACGGTTCAATTACAGGTGAAAAAATTGCAAGATTTCATCACAGAGAATTATTACACCTGTACAAAAGAAATTTTATCAGGTCTGGGAAAGATGTATGCAAGTGGCGGAGAATTTACCGAAAACATTGATAGCTATGGTGGAGAAGGAACTGCTCTGTTTACAGCAAAAGCAATTGAGATATATTGCAAATAAGAGAGCGCAACTTTCAGTAAGCCAGTGTGTTTAACTGAGAGACGAATTTGAATTTTTGCGAGAAATTATAAAACCGTCTCATTGCATGAGTATGTTTATTGGGATATGATTGGCTTGGAGGTGATTACAATGGCAAATGAAGATAAAAAGGATTTTAATGCTATGCTTATGGATAGCAAGGATATGCCTAAAGTTCAAATAATCACAGATGAAAAGAGCATTGAAAAATATGGTGGAGATAAAATGTATTTTGCACCACCTATCGACTACGACAAAGTAATGCGACTTGTTCCTTGCGGTAAATTGCTTACAGTGGGTACAATAAGAGATTATTTTGCCAAACAAAGTGGTGCCGATTTTACAGAGCCTATCACAGCCGGAATTTTCGTATCAATAGTTGCATGGGCGAGTTATCAGCGTGCAGAGGATAAAACCCCTTATTGGAGAACATTAAAAGCAAATGGAGAGTTAAACGCAAAGTATCCCGGAGGAATTGAGGTACAAAAGGAAATGCTTGAAAATGAGGGACATACTGTAGTACAAAAAGGAAGAACTAATATTAAGTATTATGTTAAGGATTACGAAAAAGCATTATTTTCATTGTAGTAGGTAATGTGAAAATTCTTTAGGTTACAATCAATAGCGGCGTAAACGAAAAAGCAGTCTTAAATTATAGTAAAACTGCCCTTTCGTTTGCGCCGCGTTTGATTTTGCCAAAGTGAACAAAGTAAGCGTCCGTGTAGCCAGTAACTATGGAGTTTCAATTTATTCTTACTTTGGAAAATCCGATAGCACAGAGATGGATGCTGATGAAAAACCTTATGCATTTAGATGTATTTAGGCATCACAAATAGATCTCATTGCTGAGATCATAATAAAATATGAAATATAAAAAGTTTAAATCCTTAATGGCAGACGAAGCTGCGGTTTACCAAGGTGTCCGCCGCAACACCTGCATACAGTGATTTTTATTCCATATAAGGTTTCAAGTATTTCCGGCGTTTTCATGTCTTTGAGCTTCGATAAATACTTCTTACATCCAAGAAGATTTCTGCATAATGTCAGATGTTTGTTTTTGCTGCGAGTACAGAGTAAACCGTAATGCCTGATCCTCACAAAACGTCTCGGTGGAACATGCATAAGAAATCTGCGGATAAATTCAACGCCTGAAATGGTATGTTCTTTCCACTTACCGTCCTCTTTGTAATCTTTTACATAGAAAGTAACAGTGCGTTCATCCATACAGATAATGCGGTGATTGCTGATAGCAATGCGGTGAGTATATTTCCCAAGGTAATTGATTACAGACCCCGCACCATTAAAAGTTTTTTTGCAATGAGGAATCCATTCTTTGGCATAACAGATGTCGAGGAGTTCTTTGAAGGCATAGTGGTTACGATATTTTTCGCTAGTTTCATAAAAACATAATTCACTCTGTTCCCAAAGTTCTTTGAGTCTGGAAAGATATTTACCGCGAAAGAGTTTTGATATTACTTTTATGGGCAGGAAGAATTCATCTCCTTTATCACGCCACTGTCTTTTCGCCGTTAAGCCACCGCCTAGAAGAATGACGTGGATATGAGGATGATAATTCATTTCAGAACCCCATGTGTGAAGCACGCAGATATATCCAACTTTGGCTCCAAGATGTTTCGTATCTAATGTTAATTCGTTGATTGTTGCGGAAACAGACTGGTATAATGCATCATATAGAAGTTTTTGATTGCTGTAGATTAAAGGATTTAATTCCTGAGGAACAGTGAACACCACATGAAAGTAGGGAGCATCCAACACGTCTTCTCGTCTTTTATCCATCCACTTTTCTTTTGGAAGAGCCTGGCACATAGGACAGCATCTATTACGGCAGGAATTATAATGGATCTGAAGATGTCCGCAGTCTTCGCAGATACTGACATTGGCACCATAAGCGCCAGTTTTACAATTCATAATGCAGTTTGCAACTTTTGCCTGAGTTGCTGAAGGTGTATATTTATCAAGATATTCCGGATAGAATTGTAAAAAGATATCCTGTACAGTAGGTTTACTCATTTGTGTTACCTTCCTTTTTATCAAAAGGACTCTGAACACCTAATAAAGCTTTGTTGCTTATATGAAGATAAATCTCTGTAGATTTAGGCGAACGGTGACCTAATAAGGTTTGTATATATCTGAGATCCACACCATCTTCTAAAAGATGTGTTGCAAAGCTATGTCTCAGACAATGTGAATGAACATCTTTAGGCAGACCTGCTCTTTTTACAGACTTTCTCATTTCCAGACCAGTCGCATATAATGGTTCAGTTGTCAAGACACAAATTTAATCTTTTTATAATGAACAGATATATGTA
>OBUS01000752.1_pt1 | contig 12924 bp, 7 predicted proteins | sample 1475921 | NCBI WGS metagenome assembly OBUS01 (sample SAMEA2579948, study PRJEB22360) | human gut metagenome | reverse complement strand
AAATCCAGGAAGCGACCGGTCGCTGGAGCATAGGCCTTGTAGGCGGCTTCTTTCGCACTGAAAATGATCCTGTCCCACGCTGAATTTTCCAGGGCTGGTGTTCTGCGAAAAATCTGGCACTCCCCGGGGGTGAGAATTCGGTCTCGTAGCCCTTCGGGTAGTGGCAACGCGCTCTCGGCATCAATTCCGATTCCTGTCACGTCCTGTGACGATGCCACGACTGCAGCACGATATTGTCCGGTGTGTGTGAGTGAACCAGTTGTCCCTTCCGGCCACTGCAATCCTCGAATAGCGTGCGCGATCAATGGCGGTCGGGACAGGCCCAGACATCTCAGGGCATCTCGTGCGCACGCTCGCACGCTGATGAATTCCTCGCGCCGTTGACGCGTCGCCCCTCGTAGATACGTGCGCTCTGACGCAAATAGCACTTCCTCGTGCATGCCCCACGCCACTCGCGCGTAGACCTGTACTGGAAAGAGGCCCTCATAGATCTGTCGGCACATTTTTAAAAAATCCTTGTTGCATAATTTTTAGGAATTAGGTTACCCTAACCTAACTATGTAAATAGTGCTTGGTTATACCGAGAGGGGTCGCTCTGTGAACGCGGAAGTAAAGAATGAAAAGAATCTATCGATAACGCAGGCACTCCTCGTCTCTGTCGCAGTTGGAGTCGCTGGGTCGATAGTTATTGTTCCGCTGACGTATCTGCAGATCTTCGCGACCCTTGCCCACACTTACCTTGTTGCCCTGACTCTGGGACTGTGGGTGATTCCTTGCCTTCTGCCCCTCGTACTTGTCAGGCGTCCCGGCTCAGCTCTGCTCGCCTGCGGCGCTATCGGCGTAATCTCAGCGGTTACAACCCCCTTTGGTCTGGCGGCAATTCCAGCTCTGCTTTTTGAAGGTTTAATTGTCGAGATTCCATTCCTGGTGACTCTGTACCGGTCCTGGCGAACCGTTCAGTACTACGTGGCCGGAGGTATCCTCGGTGCCTTCATGGGTTTCATGGTGCCCGCAAGTATCGGAATCAAAACGCCCGGCATCACGCTTCCGATCATCTGCATGCTGATCGCACTGGTTTCTGCGCTGGCAGGAACCTGGCTGTGCTTCCTCATCGGATCCAAGGTGCGTCTGACCGGCGTACTCGGCGAGCACTAGTGACGGTCCGCTGCCGATGCTTTCAGTGGAAAGTCTTGCCGTTATCTCTGATGGCGGGCAAACAATTGTTGGTCCCATCTCTTTCCAGGTCGCGCGCGGCCAGCTCTGCGTGCTCAGTGGGGAACACGGAAGTGGAAAAACTCTGTACGCCAGAGCCATGAGCGGGCTACTGCCGTCGTCATTACACGTAAGCGGTCACGTTCAGTGCGACGAAGTCGTCTACGTTGGAGAAGATGCCGACAGTCAGGTAGCGACACTGTCAGTACTGGACGAAACGGCCAGTTCGCTTGAATATCTCCTGTTACCACCGGTCGAGGTGAAAAAGCGATGCCAATGGGCACTCCGCGCGATGGAGCTGGAAGGACTTGAAGCGAGAAATCCGTGGACGCTTTCCGGCGGAGAGCGTCAGCGCTTGGCGTTAGCCTCGGCGATCGCCCGGAGACCCGACGTGCTGGTTCTTGATAACCCGTGCAGCAACATCGACAAAGCAGGTCGGGACACTGTCTACCACGTCCTGCGACAATTGGCAGATGATGGAATCGCAGTTGTCCTGTGTGAGAACCGGACCCTAAAGCCGCAGTGGGCAGACTCCCTCGTCGCTCTTCCTCGACCGCGACAGCCTCACCGCGCCCCAGAACCTGTTTCATTCGAACACGCACACGGTGCCCTGAAAGGCCCCGCCATCAGTTTGCGCAACATCACATGCGGTCACGATCCTGTCAGACTGGATGCTGTCAGCCTTGACCTTCAACCTGGACACATCTACATGCTGACTGGGCCAAATGGGTGCGGCAAGACAACGCTCATGGCCGTTATCGCCGGAGCTGTCAAACCTGACGGTGGGCAAATAACGGTCAATGGTCGACGTGTTCGCCGGCTTCCAGATGGAATGCTCGATTGGGCGCAGCAAAATCCTGAACGACAGTTTGTCCTGAACACTGTTGAAGAAGAACTGAATAGTGCCTTCGTTAGGAGCGACAGTAAGGGTCCTTTGAGTCCGCAGGATCTTGCTGTTTTGCCGCAACTTTTTGGGCTGACCGATCTTCTTGGCGAATCTCCATACTCGCTCAGTGGGAACCGTAAAAGAGCCTTGGGGATCGTACTGTGTTTGTTGTCAAACCGTCCTCTAGTTGTCCTGGATGAGCCAACGGCGAATTTCAACCAAAGCCAGGTGCTGGGAACAGTCCTGAAGGCCTATGCGCGCAACGGTGGAATAGTTGTTGTCAGCTCACACGACGAGGAACTGCTGCCGCGTGACGTCAGTGTCGATATGAGTCGTACGCACACGCGTGTGAATTCTGAAGTCAAATCCGATGAACACGGTCCTGTCCGTTCCCGTCGCCGCCCAGCAGATGCGACCGTTCCCCTGAACCCGGTCACCGCTATCGGAGTGCTCATCGGACTCATCGTTCTGGGGATTGTGCTTCCTCATGCGGAGGCTGTTGCGGCCCTCAGCGCAGGAGCTCTTCTGGCTGCTGTACCTTTCCACAGAAACTGGCGCACTTTCGTGTTCCACGCTGTCGCGGCAACGTGCGCAGGTCTGGCCTTTTCCCTCATGGCGCTGCGTGGCAGCTGGTATGTGGGAGCAACTCTTGATGTGGCGCGCATTGCTCGACACGGCGCACTGGGATCGCTGATCCTGGCTGCTTCGTTGTGGGCCGGATCGGCGACAACCGTCACCCAACTGGCGGATGCGGTATCGCAGCGGCTCAAAGTGCCGTACACATACTGCAGCATCATGTTGAGCGGCGTGTCGATTGCGCAGTATCTGCACAACACCCAGCCCTTCATAGCAGCCGCAGTACGACTGCGAAACGTCAAAGCGGGCAGCGCATTCAATGCAGCTCTGACGCGAATTCTGCTCCCTGTGCGCTATGCATTTCCACTATTCGTCGAGTCCATTAGGTACTCGAAACGTCTGAACGACACGTTGGAATCGCGTGGCTTTGGTCGATTCTCGAAAAAAACATATCGCCACACTTATTTATGGCGGCTGCGCGACCCAATAACGATTTTATTGATCTTTTTGGCCATTGTCATATCGATCTGGATTTAGAAAAGAGTATTGATTATGCGAAAATTCCTGTCTGTTTTAGAGGATCTGGAAAACGAAAAAAACAAAGGTATAACCTTTATTGTGCGCGGCGAGGAAAGTTTCCTCAGCTACTCTGATCTTTACCACCAGAGCCCGAGAGTCGCAGGGAAACTCGCTGCCCGGGGAGTGCGCCCAGGTCAGCACGTGGTCTTCCAGCTCACCGGTAATCGCGGGGCTGCATCTGGCTGGGCGCCATACCTGTAGCTGCACCGCCAGCCGTGTCCACCAACGATCAGGAACGTGTAAGCCGCATTGCCGACATGCTGCCGGACGCTGTGATTCTTACCGATGAACGTACTGCGCCGCATATCCACAGTGAACGGTGTCTGCCGGTTCAGACAGTTAACAGCACTGAAACATACGAAGAACTGCCTCTGTCTGAGACAAACGGCGAATCCATTCGGCTGGTGCAGATGTCGTCGGGATCAACAGGAGACCCCAAAGGCATCATCCTGACTGAGGAAACCCTGATGTCTGCAATGCAGGCGACCATTCCTCGACAGCCACAGCGTTTTGAGAACTGCATGCTCACCTGGTTGCCGCTCACGCACAACTTCTCACTGCTCGGCTTCCATGTCTATTCAATTTTCCGTGGTTATTCACAGGTTCTGATGCCGACGTCAGACTTCATCATGAACCCGCTGAACTGGTTCGAAGCCATTTCACGCCATCGAGCAACCGTAACAGTATGCCCGAACTTCGGGTTTGTTCATGTTTTGCGTTACCTCAAGGCGCGCGGGATTCCCGAGGGAGCCTCCTACGATCTGTCCAGCGTGCAGAAAATAATCAGCGCATCTGAACCTGTTGACAGCAGAGCAGCCCATGCCTTCTGCGAGGCTCTGGCGAAATTCGGGCTTCGGTCCAATGCCGTTGTCGTGGCCTACGGTATGTCAGAGGCCTGTCTGCAGATTTCCACCACTCAGATATATGAGCCGTTGACGGCAGTGTGTCTGGATCGAGCCCGTGTGGCGATCGGTGCGCGCTATGTCGATATTGCCCAACCCGACGGAGCGGAATTCGTATCGGTTGGTCAGGCAGTACCTGGGATGGAAGTGTCGATTCGTGATAACGCCGGTGAGCAGCTGTCCCTTGACACAGTGGGTGAAATCTATATTCGTGGAACCTCCTTGACACACGAGTCGATAGGCATGAACGGTGTTGTTGAACATGATCTCACCTCGGATGGATTCCTTGCTACCGGCGATATCGGGTTGATTCACGAGGGCAACCTTTACGTCGTTGCCCGCAAGAAAGACATCATTTTTGTTAACGGGAAAAACTACTATTCACCGGACCTGGAATCCCTGTTGATGACAAAACTGGAGATCGAGACAGTTGTCTTGGGACGAACAGACCCGCAAAGCGGTGAAGAACAGGTGGTTGTGTTTGTTCCCGTGACCGAAAAGAACGTCAGCGATAAGGACATTATCGGCGTGATGGCGACCGATGCCGGAATTCCGGTCAGCAGGATTATGCGTATTGACGCGATTCCGCATACTGCCAACGGCAAAAAGTTGCGTCGAGAGTTGGAGGTCCTCCTGTGACGGACGCACAGACTGTATGCGACATCCTTGAATCAATCGTGGATGTCACGTTTGAACCTCATGATCTGCTGCGGGCTCGTATACCCAATTCGATGATGCTGATGCAAGCTGTGCTCGGCCTTGAAGCGCGTTTGTCAGCCACCATAGATCTGTCCCGACTGGACTATGACGCAACTGTTGGTGACCTGGTTGGAATTATCGAAAAACGGGCGGAATCTGATCAGGCTGCCGATCCCGATCACGAAATCAGCCTGAGTCCGATCCAGATTGCGTATCTGCTGGGATCGGAAGAGGACATTGAACTGGGCGGGCAATCGACATTCATTTATGCTGAAGCCGCCTTTGAGACGAGTGCTCATGAAGTTGCTGCCGCTGTGCGTACAATCGCTCAGCGCCATGATGTCTTTAGCTACCGTCCCGACCTGGAGACAGGTACGCTGAAGCGCACCGACTCCAGCATTTCGATAGAAACTCAAGAGGATGATTCGCCATCAGCCCGGTCGCGCGTGCGAGAGGAGCTGATGGAGCAGGCACGGAAGTCGAATGAAGACGGGCCTTTGGTGGGAGTGCGCATTCTCGGCAACGAAAACGCTTCACTGTGTGCCTACTTCAACATGGTGATCATGGATGCCGGATCACTGTATGTCTTCTTCCGCGAGCTCCGAGACATTCTGACAGGAAAGGATCTTCCTGAAGCAATGCCCTTGAGGCAGGCTACCCGGCTCACTACTGAGCATCTTCAGGCATCTGTGCGGCAGCGTGACCTGGAATACTGGCGCACGAAAGTGCAGGACTTTCCAACGCCTACGTGTCCTGCCCACCGCGTGATGGGAGATCACCCCTGGCACACAGAGCGACTGAATAACCGTCTGGACGCGGACCTGTCACGCAAACTGGAACGCGTCGCTGAAAAGGCAGGTGCGAGCCTTTCAGCTCTGATCCTGGCTGCATGTTCTGCTGTTGTCTCACGATGGAACAATTCGCCGGGATTGATGTGCAACGTGACTGTTTCACGGCGAACTGCACTTGATCCGGGGAAGTCAGTGATGGGCGATTTTACGTCATCCATGCTGATGGGAATTGATGTCGACAATCCTGACACTATCGGTGAACTGGCATCAACGATTAGTCGAGACATGCATGACGGAATCGTGCACGGCAGCGTCAGCGGGGTGGAGGTGATGACTGAATTCCTGCGCACGGAAGAAAACCAGGAACAGGCCACAGCTTCGATTGTCTTTACAAGTTATCTGGGTGGCTCGTCCAATTCTGACCTGAAGATTGACTATCTGTACACTCAAACAGCGCAAGTCAGCCTCGACATGCAGGCAATGCCGGCGGGAAATGGGCAGATTAACCTGTCGTGGGACGTGGTGCCCGAATATTTCCCTTATGCCACAGACATGTTCGAGTGCCTTAAGTCGCTCCTGGCTCGCATCGCAGATGGTCACGATGCGTTGCCCGTGGTTGATCAGGCCACCGTCATTGAGTCCGAAAAATACAATTCGGTTCGGGCCGGCGACTCGGTGCGAACCATGCTCGACCTTGTCAGAGATTCAGTGCGGAAGTACCCGACGCACCAGGCAATCATTGCCGATCCCGGCTATACCTATCAGGAGCTGTGGGAAGCATCGGGTAACGTGGCAGCCTATCTGCGTGAAAAAGGTGCGCGCGAGAAAAGCACAGTCATTATTGAATTCGCTAAAGACTCTGCCGACGTTGTCGCCATGGTCGCGGCGTTGCGTCTCGGTGCCGCTTATGTTCCAGTTGCAGCACATCTGCCTGCATACCGTCGCGATGCGATCCGCCGCCTTATCCCAGGGTCCGTTACGATCACGACCGACGAGGCTCTGCGTGAAAGCCGCGTGAAGCGTGAATTCGTCTCAGATGCATCGCCATCGCGTGAAGATCTGGCATATATCATCTTCACGTCAGGATCAACCGGCGTTCCCAAAGGCGTGGAGATTTCCCACGGCGGTGCAGTAGGGACCATCAGTGACATCAACGATCGCTATGGAGTCGATTCACACTCGCGAATCATTGGTTTGTCGTCCCTGGGGTTTGACCTGTCCGTCTACGACATCTTCGGTTCACTTGCTGCCGGCGCCACACTTGTCATGGTTCACGATGAACGAGACGCCGACCGGATTATCGATGTTCTGCGCACTCAGGACATCACTGTGTGGAATTCCGCGCCGGCCCTCATGGAACTGGCACTGCTGCGCTGCGAGCAAACAGACAGATTCGACTCTGTCAGGACAATCATGCTCAGCGGTGACCGCATTCCGGCATCGATGCCGGCGCGTGCGCACGCCGTGTTTCCCAACGCTCAGATCTACAGTCTCGGGGGCGCAACGGAGGCCAGCATATGGTCGATTCAGTTCCCACTCGACGAGGACAGCCTCGATAACCGAATCCCGTATGGTTACCCATTGGCGGGCCAGGGAATTCACATCCTGGGATACGACCTGACGATGTGCCCACGAGGTGTGCCCGGTGACATCTGGATATCAGGGCAGGGAGTCGCTCTGGGATACGCCCGCCAACCTGAGCTCACGGCAGAGGCATTTCGTGACATACCCGGACTGGGACGGTGCTACAGGACCGGTGACATCGGGCTGTTCAATCACGAAGGATTCGTTGAGTTCCTTGGCCGTAAGGATCGACAGGTAAAGGTATCTGGACACCGGATTGAACTGGGAGAAATCGAATCAGTACTGAGCAGGTCCGGGCTGGTCATCACGTCGTGTGCGGCAATCATGGAAGGGGCGCACACCCCATCGTTGGTATGCGCCTACGTGCCGCGTGATGGTGTCCAGGGCACACAGATCCGCGACGAGCTTGCCCAGCAGCTGCCGGACTACATGATCCCGCGTGCGTTAATTCCCGTTGATTCCATACCGATGACAGTGAACGGGAAGCTCGACCAGAAAGCCTTGAAGGCTTTATTCGAAGGCACAATCAACGATAATTCGCCATCGTGTGATAGCGGGGAGAGTGTTGCCGGCACCCCCAGTGATTCAAGCCAGCTGAACATGCAAGAACTCTTCGAAGAAGTCTTGCACACCCGCGTCGAGGACCCGTCCGCCTCTTTCTTCGCTCTGGGTGGAGACTCTCTGAGATTCCAGATGCTGCTGAAATTGATTGGAGAACGAACCGGCAGACGTTTGAGGTTCCGCGATCTAATTCGCAATCCCTGTGTCCTCCAGGCGGCGCAACTGGTTGAATCGGCCCAGGCGTCTGAGCAGTCGCACAACGCTATGACTGCAATCGAACATGATCCATATGCGCCATTCCCCTTGACTGAGATGCAGATGGCCTATTACGTGGGGCGTCAGCAGGGATTCGATCTTGGCGGTGTAGGTGAGCACTTCTATATTGAATCTGTCACCCATGCTGACATGCAGCGCCTGGAAAACGCTCTCAATGCGGTGATTCAACGACATGAAATGCTGAGAGCCGTCTTTACCGATGATGGCCGTCAGCGTGTCTTGCCGGAAGTTCCCCGCTACACCGTTGACGTCAAGGATCTGCGCTGTGCCTCAGACAGCGAAATCTCTGAAGCCACAATGCGCGAACGCGAGGCGCTTAGCCACGAATGCTTTGATTTGGGTACATGGCCGCTGTTCCGACTGCAGGCACACGCGTTGCCGGATGGGACTCATCGGCTCTTCTTCAGCATCGACATGATTATTGGCGATGGGGCGAGCCAGCGTATCTTCATCAAGGATCTTGCCCGAGCGTATCGAGGCGAAGAGTTGCCTCCTGTGGCGGGATCGTATCGAGATCACGTGATCGCAATTAAGCGCATACAGGATCAAAACCGCGCCAATGCGTACAGCTCGGAAATCAAGCGCATGATGGAGGAATTCCCCCTCGGCAATGTCCTGCCGGCGAACACGAGCGTTGTCGCCAGGCCACATATGCGCAGAATGTCGTGGGACGTTTTCGAAGATCTGGTGGAAAAGATCAGGTCTTACGCCGCACAGCAGGGAGTATCCCTGTCCACAGTCCTGCTCTATGCATATGCCTCCAGCCTTGCTTTGTCTTCGAGGGAGGGCAAGATCGGCATCAATGTCACGACGTACAACAGGAATTACGACCTGCCTGGAATCGAAGAAATGTTCGGAGATTTCACGGGTATCGCCCTGATAGATTTCGATGAATCGGAGGGCCAGGACGCATTGCCACGGATCCAGCAACTCCTTCTTGAACAGATAGACGATTCCCGCTCAGGTGTACAGATGCTGGCAGAAATGGGGCGTCTCCAAGGGTTCGCAGGACAGGCCCTGGCGCCATTTGTGTTTACGTCCCTGCTTTTTGATGCGAAGAAAGCCGAAAACTCCGTGCTCGGGCACATTGAGTATGCGATTTCGCAAACTCCGCAGGTTCTGATCGACCACCAGGTTCTACCAACAGCACGCGGTTTGAACATCTCCTGGGACTTCGTTGAGCAGATCCTCGATCCAGCCCTGATGGAACAGATTTTTGCGTACTTTAAATCCTCCCTCCGTCAGTACGCTGAGTCAGGGAGCCTGAGTTCCACCGTGCCAGTCGAGGTATTGCGAACCATTCGGCATTCGTGGGCATCCACGCGAGGCGCAGATATCGACACGCGCACTCCAACGGTTCAGGCAAGCAACGATTCCACCGAACTTTCTGGAAGCATTCAGCAGATTCGCCGATGGCTTCATGAGGACTACGCGTTGGACTCGCAGACTGATCTTGATGAATCACTCTTCAACGTCGGCATCGACTCTCTTGGTTTTGTTCAGCTGGTTCAGAAGGTGCAGCGCTATGCGGGCGGCAAGATTCTCGCCCAGGCGCTGGCCAGTCCCACGATCCGCACACTCGCTCAGCTTTCGACCCGCGTGGTTCAACAGGATGAACGGTCTTCCTCGCTCAGCCTGCTCAGGCAGGGCGACCAGGAACTGGTCATCGTGATGGTGCACGGCGGGTTCGGAACCGTCGACATATATCGAGACCTGGCGCTGGGAATGAAGGCGGGGCCTCAGATCTGGGGATTGAAGTTTGACTACTTTGCCCGGCAATGGCCCCAGCACATCAGTGTTGAAGAAATCGCGCAGCACTACCGTGCCGAGATTGACCGACAGTTCGCCCCGTCGACGCGTTTTGTCGTCGTGGGGTGGAGTGCCGGCGGCACGTTGGGGCACGCTCTGGCGTCCCTCCTGGCGTCACGGTGCGAAGGGCTGGTGTTGTTGGACAGCCTGGCTCCGGGCGCCCATGCCCCCGTTGGAGAATTCACCCTGCAGGCCGATGAGACAGTGCTGAAACGAGCCGGTGTGGTGTATGAGAAGAAAGCAGCAGGCCTGCTGGAGCTGTGGAGCAGCGTCGAGAACGATCCGCAGGCGGTGTGTAAGATCGCCCAGACATTCTCCGACTCCCTGCTCGAAGACCTCGGTGTCTGCGCCGGCCAGGTACGTGTTCGCGACCTGTCCACCTTGCGCACCCTCATTGCTGCTCGAAACGAGTACGCGCCATCTTATTGCGCCATTCCAACCCTTATCGTCGTTCCCGACGACGGTGAAGCTTATAACTACGCGGACTGGGCGAAGTTTGCGGACTGTCGCCAGACAGAGAAAGTAGTGGGAAACCATTATTCCTTTGTCATCGGCCCAACGAGCGCTCCGACAGTTCAGGCAGTTGAAGAATTCATTACTCACACCTGTACACGCCAATCAGTGAAGGAAGCAGGCCAGGCATGAAAATTCTGGTGATGGGAGGAACCGGTGTCACCGGAACTCGCGTGAGAAAGCTGCTCGCTGACAGCGACGCCGTCGTTGACTACAGCTCGCGGCACGAAAGTGACGACCCGCATCAAGTGACGCTCAACCTGTCGGGGTCGACATCGAGAATCATCGATGTGCTCAGCACATATGACTGGGTGATCGCATGTGTCGGTCCCTTCGAAAAGATCCTCGACAAAGTAGCTCTGCTATGTATGAAAGCAGGCACCAACTACATTGATGTCAATGACTCCATCGATGCCAGGGAAGCGATCCTGGCGCTTCCTGCACGGGATGCCGGAGTGGTAATGGTAACGGGCGCGGGCCTGTGTCCTGGCCTGTCGACCGCTCTGATGATGAGCATTCCGACAGACGACATCACGCAGATTCGTGCAGAACTCCCCATCGGGAAAGGGCAGCCATCCGGTGCGGCTGCCGTGCAGTCAATGATGTCGACAATGCATGGCGGCTATCGGATGATGCAGAACAGGCAAATAGTGACAATCCCGCATCAGGTACCTGCAGAACGATTTGTCGGGTACGAGTGTCCCGATATCGGTGCTGTGGGCAAAGTATTTCCCCAGGTGCAGGACTACAGCTACTTTGTTGCCTTTGAAGCACTGTCCGGGCAGATGGTGACAGCTTTGCAGCAGAAGAGGATTTTCTCTTTGCCGGTGATTTCCACCTGGCTTGCCAGGAAAGCATCACGCAGCGTGTCGAGGAAAGCCCTCGAGGCAAATCAGCCTCATCCTGCGTCCCTGTCGATCGCGATGCAGGGAAAGTCTGAACTTACCACTGTGTCGTTGTCAGGGTTGACTTCGTATGAATTCACTGCGGTGGCGGCGGCCAGCGCAGCGCGATTCCTCGTGTCGGACAAGATCAAACCAGGAGCCTACGAGGTTGCTGATCTGCCGAAACTTGCTGACTACCTGTTGGCGCAATCCCAGGAATATGGTGCGCGAATTTCCCGCACCCAGCGAGGCTTGTAAGACCAGTTCGCCAATCTTGAATGGAGAAACCGTGAAGTCGTTTTCGCAGTGGAGCATGGATCGCCCCAGAAAGCTCCGGCGGTATGAAGAGACAATCCACCCGCGTTTTCTGAAGAAGTATGCCGGTGAATCTCTGACATTTGACGAGATCTACCGTGAACTGTTGTCGCATACACCTCAGGGGTGGCAATTGCGTGCAGGTGATGTATTGCTTGATATCGGCTGTGGAACGGGCTGGTTTGCGCGAAAACTGTCGATGGAGCCGCATTGCGCTGGCACCACTATTCATGGTGTCGATATTTCGCACAACGCCCTGAACATTGCCCGCGCTAGGCAGCCAAAGCAGACCAGCGCTGCGCGAGTCACCTACACGCAGGCAGATCTGATGGATGGCTTACCTATGAAAGCCGCCCGTGGAATCTGGTTTTGCGGAGCATGGCATCAGATGGGAGATGTCAGGAAAGCTCTTCACCATGTCGCATCCGCGCTCGCAGACGACGGTCTTCTTCGTATTCAGACCTATTGCGAAGAAACGCCCAACAAACAGCCAATTGACACGGCACTTATGCGTCTTCTCGGCCACTACGTCTTCCGTCCGGGCGAGATTGCAAACATCGCGCATGCATGTGGCTGCGAAATTATCCGCGAAGTGCGCAAGGGAATGGTGACGCTATGCACCATGCGTCACGCGCACTAAAGGATCCGGGTCGTGTGGCCAGCCCCGTTCATCGAGATCCAGGCTCTTTGGTCACTGTGAGAGGAATGTGAAACATCGATGAATGTGCTGAGGGCTTGTGTGAAACCCCATCAGGGCAAGTATTTTCTTTCCGTACTCTTGGCAATAGTGGCGGTGCTGTGCGGATTCCTTCCGTACGTCGCTGCTTCTGCACTCATTGCCAGATTGCTCGCAGGACACTCGCAGGCAGGCTTTTACGTATTGTGGTGCGTGATCGCTGTTCTGGGCCACATCGCGAAAGCGCTTCTTTCAGGTGCATCCACACTTATTTCTCATCGCGCAACATTCGCTGTGCTTTCCGAAATGCGCCGGTCGCTTGCGGTCAAGCTCGATCGTGTCCCCATGGGATATCTGATCAATACTCCTTCGGGCGAGCTAAAGACGGCATTCGTTGAGCGAACCGAACAGCTTGAGGTGCCTCTGTCCCATGTCATTCCGGAGCTGACGGCAAACGTGATGGTTCCACTTGGAATAGTGGTGTACCTGTTCGCCCTCGACTGGCGAATGGCACTCGCTTCCTTGGTCACAATTCCAATCGGCATCTTCGCGTACATGATCGGCATGCGGAGCTACGCGGAAAAATACGGCCGCGTTGTGCAGGCGAAGAAACATATGGGCGCCGCCATTGTTGAATATGTAGGTGGGATCGAAGTGATCA
>OBUS01000734.1_pt1 | contig 13277 bp, 13 predicted proteins | sample 1475921 | NCBI WGS metagenome assembly OBUS01 (sample SAMEA2579948, study PRJEB22360) | human gut metagenome | reverse complement strand
GGAAACCGAAGAAAAATTCTTGGGTGTTGAACTTTCTTTAAAAAGTGGGGTTCTTGTTTTGGAAATAGAAAACAGTTTTTCACCGGAGAAAATAAGAAAAGATAAATCCGGTAATTTTCTTACAACGAAAAAAGATTCGGAGTCTCATGGTATTGGGTTAAAAAGTGTAAAACGAATGGTAGAAAAATATCATGGAGATATGAGTATAAACATAAAGGAGACACATTTTTGTGTAAAATTGATGCTGTATATATAGAAAAATGGAGAAGACATGGGCTTTTTGAGGTCTGTGTCTTTTGTATTATGGAAAACTATGAGCTGCGGAGTGAACAGTAACACGAGTTATGACAAGAATCTATATGAATTATGACATGTTTCGGCACAGAGTGGAATTATGTGATATGATGCGGTTAGAAAAAATAGAGAAGGGAGGAGAGAGCAATGCAGATAAAAAAAAGAGTTTCGGAGAAAGTAAAAAAAGTAGTTGTCAAGCTAGTAAGAGAGACTGCGAGTGTAGAGGCTAATACAGTGTGTGCTGGTATTTATTATCAGCCAAAAGAAACTGAAAGTGTTAAGCAGTTGCGGAAGTTTTGAATTTGACGACACATCTGACAGATTATTTAGTAGATGGCAAAAATATACCTGATAGTGAACGTGAGATTATAAGATATGGTGTAGAGGGTATTTTAAATAATCTGTTGGGGATTTTCATTACATTAACTGTTGGTATCTTTTGTGATTGTGTATTTGAAAGTTGCGTGTTTTGGATTTTCTTTTGGACACTGCGAAAGCATGCAGGTGGATTTCATGCGAAAACAAAATTTCGGTGTCTGATGATGTCCGTAGTATTGTTGTTTCTTGCTTTCGAATTCCTATTGAAAGCAGGATGGACAATAGATGTATATACGTGGATTATGGTAATCGGAAGTGGGTGTATTTTTTATCTTGCACCTGTGGAAACCCATAATAAACATTTGGATGAAAGAGAAGTTCGTGTATATCGAAAAAGAACTAGAATAATTCTTAGTATACAATTGATGTTGTATGTTCTGTCTTTGATTTTGGGTGGAGAGCAATTGTGCAGGGTATTGGCAGTAAATGTGGTGGTAGTTAGTTTTTCCTTGACTTTGGGGGAAATTAATTTAAGGTTGTGCTTAAAATAGTAAAGATAGCAATGATCATAAGGAGGAGATTCCGATGTTTGAAAAATATTTTACGGAAGAGATTTAATAGTAAAATTTTCAGAGAAAGGAGAGTATATTACATAGGATAATATACAATAAAAAATATGAAAAAAGGATTGGGAATATTGGGAATGTGTTTAATTCTTTTGACGTGTTCAAGTTTGAATGTTTTTGCAAATGGAACATATGATAGAAATGTTGACAATATTTGCAAAGTGGAAAAATTGAAAGAAACTATTTCAAAAGAGGAGTTGAGAAATATTTTGTTAAATACAGATGTTCCGGAGGAACTACATCTTCAAGCAGAAGAAAAGTACAATAAAATAATCCAAGAAGAATTGAAAACACAAATTGAGAGTGCGAGAGTAGGAACGCAAATAAAAAATTATTCTTCTAAAGTTATAAGTAGTTATAGAGACCGAAAAGGGAAATTTCACAAGAGAATTCCTCAGGGATTTAGTAACAGTGAAACGGTGGCTGTTTCTTTAGGTGCAGGAACGAGTATAAGTGGTACTTCAGACGGGACTATTTCTTTAAGTGCAGGTGTAAGCAAATCAGTTACATATACGGTATATGGTCCATCGTATAATACAAAAGTCCCAGGATCAAATTTGAATGCAACACATGGGATTGTAATTGGAATATTAAGAGGAAGTGTTAGTCATGTCACATATGATTTACATGATGGTTCGACGGGGGCGTTTATCAAACATGTTGATCAATACGTGATAAATGATGCACAAGTCGTAGTATATACTTTGCTAGCTTCAGATAGTTCATCGGGATATAGAGTAGGTCATTGTTCTGAAAATAAAAATAAAGTCTTTTCATCAGAAGCTGCATATAAGAGTGTTTTAGAATCATCGAATGTTAAAAACGCATATGCATGGTAAAATGAAGTGAGATATTATTGGAGAATTTGAAATATCAGTCATATTTATTATGGATAAGGTGATAATGAAATGTATCAAGCTTTTAATATTTGTCGCAAGGAAAGCTATGCTTGAAATGTTTTGCTAAAAGCCAATATACATGGTACAATATCATTAGAAAACAATTGACACCGTTTAATATGAATCGAGTCTGAAAACAGTATATGGAGGTGGAATGCTATGAAAACTAAGTCAGCGAAGGCGACACTGAAACATGTATGCAACCAAAAAGAATTTATTTGGGGAATTCGTGTGAGTGGTTTGATACTGGGAATCATAGATACTCACTTGATTATGTTTCATCAAAACTTTTTTATGGAAAAACCTGTTTTATCATTTTTACTGTTTGGAACACTGGGGATGACGGAATATAAAGTGCATTACAAAGAAATGAGTGATATGAAAAGAACGGCAGTGGTGTTGGGATTTCTTGCCTTATATGTTCTTGTGGGAGGACTTGTTTATATGGTCGGGTGTCCGAAGTTGGGGTGAATTTTGTAGAAAATTATTTGGAAGGAAGGTGGTTTTATGAATAAAGAAACAGATGAAAAATTAAAAAATATGAGCATTGTCAAACTGATATTACGGCTTGTGATTCTCTGTTTTAGTGTGTGGGATTTATACTTGATTTTTAAACCGTTTTTTCATTATGCAGAGACCGGTGTTGCAGCAAACCAAATGGAATATGGGATTACAGCAATTGGCGTAACTTTATTTATCATGCTGCTTTCCTACATTAATGTGAATCTGGATAAGATGTAAATGATTGAAAACTCTCGCGTTCATGTGCTATATGAATAGATATGGACGCGGGAGTTTTGTAAATATAAAATATGTTTTATGGTATAGGCGCATTTGCTGAAATCTGTTATAATAAAGCCAAAGTGACGACAAGGAGGTTCGTATTATGCCGAGAAGGGTATCGATCGGATATCAGGAATTTGCAGACATTATATCAAACAACCTATTCTATGTAGATAAGACATTATTTATAAAAGAATGGTGGGAGAGAAGAGATTATGTCACATTGATTACTCGTCCGAGGCGTTTTGGAAAGACTCTGACAATGAGTATGATTGAGAATTTTTTTTCGATAACACATAAGAAGAACGCAGGCTTATTTTGCCATTTGAATATATGGAAAGAGGAATCCTATCAAAAACTGCAGGGGACATATCCGGTTATTAGTATCACGTTTGCAAATGTGAAAGAACGCACTTTTCAAATGGCAAAGCAGAGGATTAATCAGATTTTAACAGATTTGTATAATAAACACATTTTTCTTCTGGAAGGGGATTTGTTAACAGAAGAAGAAAAGACATTTTTCAAAAGTGTTACCATGAATATGGATGAAACAATTGCCACATTGGCTATTCATAAGATGTCGGATTTTCTCAGCCGATATTATGAAAAGAAAGTGATTATTTTATTGGATGAATATGATACTCCTATGCAGGAAGCTTATGTAAATGGATATTGGGATGAGTTATCATCATTTTTGCGAAGTTTATTGAATGCAGCATTTAAAACAAATCCATATTTGGAGCGTGCAATTATGACTGGGATAACACGTGTCAGTAAAGAATCTATTTTTTCAGACTTGAATAATTTAGAGGTTGTCACTACTACCTCAGAAAAATATGCAGATGCGTTTGGGTTTACGGAAGAAGAGGTTTTTACTGCATTGGAAGAGTACAATTTATCTGATAAGAGCAGTGAGGTAAAACGCTGGTATGATGGATTTACGTTTGGACATAAGAAAGATATTTATAATCCGTGGTCTATTCTTCATTATCTTGACAAACAAAAAGTAGGGACATACTGGGCGAATACAAGCAGCAACAGTTTAATCGGAAAAATAATTCGTGAGGGTTCCTGCCAAGTGAAAGAGTCTTTTGAAGAATTACTTGCCGGGAGAAATATTATCACGCAGATTGACGAACAAATTGTGTATAATCGACTGGATTTAGATGAAAATGCAATTTGGAGTCTTTTTTTGGCAAGTGGGTATCTTAAGATTGTAAACGAAGTGAAGTGCGATGCATCGAGCAATGAGTGGAAGGAATTGTATGAGTTATCAATAACAAACTTTGAGGTTATGGTTATGTTCCGAAATATCGTGCGTGATTGGTTTGCTTTGACGGCATCTAACTATAATGCATTTATCAGAGCGTTTTTGCAGGATGACTTGAAAGCGATGAACGCATATATGAATAAAACAGCGCTGGCAACGTTTAGCTTTTTTGACAGTGGGAGCAGACCATCCGGGGAAGAACCGGAACGATTTTATCATGGGTTCGTCTTGGGACTGATGGTGGAACTTGAAAATCGATATATGATCACTTCAAACCGAGAAAGCGGTTTTGGACGCTACGATGTAATGTTGGAGCCGAGAAATAAGACAGATGATGCGATGATATTGGAATTTAAAGTGCAGGACAGTGACGAAAAATCTTTAGAAGATACAGTCAAAGCAGCGTTGAAACAAATTGATGAGAAGCAATATGCGGTATCATTAATTGAAAAAGGAGTGCCGGAAAGCCATATTAGAAAGTATGGATTTGCTTTTTGCGGCAAACGGGTTCTGATAGGAAAATAGAATTCTGTCACCGAAAAGCTCTTATGTTCATATACTATATTGATAGATATGAGCATAAGAGTTTTTTGTGTCGTAAAACAGCAGGAGGATATAGGATGAGTGGGATTTCTGGGTGGTATGATTCATATGAAAAAAGATTTGTCGGAGAGCAGTCTGTGACAAGAACCTTTGGTGAAAAAAGATATACAGTTGTATACAGCGGAGAACTTTATAATTGTGGAGAACTAAGGCGAGAGTTGGAAAAGAGGGGGCAGCGTTTTGAGACGACAGATGACACAGAAGTTGTTCTGAATGGACTGTTTACATACGGAACGGATTTTGTAAAACAAATGAATGGGGTATTTGCGTTTGCCTTTTATGATGAAAAACTGGGAGTGTTGCATCTGTTTCGGGATCGCATTGGCGTGAAACCTTTATTTTATACAAGGCAGGGAGATACGATTTTTTTTGCATCGGAGATAGAGACGCTATTATCCAATTCGGGCGTGAAACCGGTACTGGATCGGAAGGGATTAAATGAAGTATTCAGTATCGGACCGGCAAAGACATATGGCTGCGGTGTATTTAAAGGGATTGATGAGGTACTTCCGGGACACCTGTTAAGCTATACGGGGGCAGAAATGAAAAATTCCTGCTATTGGAAGTTGGAAAGCAAGGTACACGAGGACAACTATGAGCAGACTGTTGAGAAAACAGCGTTTCTGTTGGAGAATGCAGTGAAGAATCAGATGATTTCAGGTGTGCCCGTTTGCACCTTTCTGTCGGGAGGGTTGGATAGCAGCCTTGTATCCGCAATCTGTGCGAGGGAGTTGAGAAAAGAGGGAAAGAGACTGCACACGTTTTCGTTTGACTTTGTGGGGAATGACAAGAATTTTCAAGCGAATATGTTTCAACCATCACAGGACAGACCCTATGTGGAAAAAATGGTAACTTTTCTGGATTCGGAACATCACTACTTAGAATGTGACTCTCGCACACAGGCGGACTATCTTTATGCATCAATTGATGCGAAAGGATTGCCGGCAATGGCAGATGTAGATTCTTCGCTTCTTTATTTTTGCTCTCAGGTGGCAAAGGAATATAAAGTGGCGCTGACCGGTGAATGCGCGGACGAGATCTTTGGAGGATATCCGTGGTTTCATAAAAAAGAATGTCTGGAAGCGCATACGTTTCCGTGGACGATGGATTTAGCGCCGAGAAAAGCAATGCTTTCCGATGAATTTTTGGAAGCGCTAAAAATGGATGCGTATGTGCAGGAGACTTATGCCAAATCAGTGGCTGAAACACCAAGGCTTGCAGGAGAGTCAGCTTTGGAAACGCGAAGAAGAGAAATTTCCTATCTGAATCAGAAATGGTTTATGCAGACACTCTTAGACAGAATGGGCGGAACGAGTGCGCGTTATGGTTTGTCAGCGAGAGTGCCGTTTGCGGATTATCGGATTGTGGAGTACTTGTGGAACGTACCATGGGAGATGAAGGCAAAGGGAGGCGTTGTGAAGGGACTGCTTCGGGAGGTAGGAAGAGGATTGCTTCCGGATGACATTTTATTCCGAAAGAAATCTCCTTATCCAAAGACGTACGATAAAACATATGAAGCGATCCTGGTGCAGAAAATGCGTGCAATTATGGCAGAGACTGACTCGCCAATCCGTCAATTTTTGGATACAAAAAAGGTAGAAAGATTCCTTTCCAGTCCATCTGATTATGGGAAACCTTGGTATGGTCAGTTGATGGCGGCGCCGCAGATGATTGCCTACCTCATTCAGGTGAATTACTGGCTTGAAAAATATCATATAAAAATAGAACTTTAACCTAAGCAGAAAATCGTTTATAATAGAAAAGATAAGAGAGTTTGGAAGAACGGGAGGAGAAAACATGTATTATAAACAATATGGAAATACTGATATGAAAGTGTCTGCAATCGGACTTGGAACGATGCGCTATGATGAGGAAGATATCGCTGCAGGAAGACTGGAAAAATGTGCGGAGATTCCGTTGTATGCATTTGAGAAAGGCATTAACTACTGGGATACCGCACCATTTTATTGTGATGATAAAAGTGAGATTGTGACGGGAATCGCACTCTCTCAGGTGAAAAGAAGTGATGTTTATGTGACATCTAAGACAAATTTTAATACGATTGGTCAGAACCCTACGAGAGATGATTTCCGCAGAAGACTGGAGATGTCGTTGCAACGCCTTCAGACAGACTACATTGATTTTTATCATATGTGGTGTATGTTGAATCTGGAATCCTGGGAGAGACATATGGAAGTGATCTACCGATTTTTTGAGGAGGCAAAGGCGGAAGGACTGATTCGGAATATTGTTTTTTCTTCTCATATGGAAGGAAATGATATTGAGAAAGTGGTAGAGACCGGAAAATTCAAAGGGATGCTGATTGGATATAATGCATTGAATTATCGATTCCGCCAGAGTGGAATTGAGGCGGCGCATGCAAAAGGAATGGGAGTTGTCGTGATGAATCCGCTTGGCGGTGGAATGATTCCGCAGAATCCGGAAGCATTTTCGTATCTGACAGAAGGAACTGATCTGACTGTACCGCAGGCAGCGCTTCGGTTCGTGGCATCCCATAAGGAAATTACGATTACACTTGCCGGATGCACAACAAAAGCACATGTGGATGATGCAGTAAAAGCGGTAGAAAACTTAGAGGAACGTCCGGCAAAAGAGATCGTAAAATTGTATGAGGACAAGGGAGTTGCACTGAACAATCTCTGCACAGGATGTGCTTACTGCAAAGGCTGTCCGAAGGAAATTGAGATTCCTAAGTTTATGGATGCTTATAACCAGCAGATTTTGACAGGAAAGGAGACAGCTGCAAAAGAACGTCTGAACAATCACTGGGGACTCGATGCAAAGAAGGCAGCCGAATGTATCGCATGTGGGAAATGTGAGAGCGCATGTACACAGCATCTGCCAATCATTGAACGATTGAAAGAGATTGCATTAAAATAAAGACAAAAGGAAGAAGAATGATGATAGAAGAGAGAACAAAAGCGAATGTCAGAGTGTTGAAACTGGCGTATGGCGGACTGCTTGTGGCACTTGGAATTTTGCTGCCGCAGGCGTTCCATATTTTCGGACAGAATGCAGGGATGATTTTTTTACCGATACAGATTCCGGTACTGTTTGCAGGGATGTTGCTTGGACCGTATTATGGAGGACTGATCGGAATTCTGGTACCTCTTTTCAGTTCTGTACTGACAGGGATGCCACCGGTGCCGAAGGTCTATTTTATGTTTGTGGAGTTGATGGCATACGGGATTGCAGCCGGATGGATGATAAAAAAAACAAACGTATATGCAAGTCTCCTTACGGCAATGATTTTAGGGAGAGCGGCGTATGGTATTTCATTAATCGTGGGAGCGCAGCTTTTGCATATACAGGCGCCCTTTCTAAATCGGGCGGCATTTTTATCGGGGATTGTCTCCGGCGTACCGGGAATGCTGATTCAGATTGTGATTCTTCCGGTATTATATCTGACGTTAAAGCGAGGAGGTCTGACATTTGAACGATAGATTAGAACAGGCGGTGGCACTTTTAAAAGAAAAGCAAGTGAGCTGTGTCATATGGATAGAGGGAAAGGAACCGATTCTTTCGGATGAAATCGGGATTAAACCGCTGATGAAAGAACTTCGAAAAGAAAGACATGCCTTTGAGCACGGCGTGATCGCGGATAAGGTTATAGGAAAAGCGGCGGCGCTTATGGCTATTTTAGGTGGTGCAAAGGCAGTTTACGGGCAGGTTTTAAGTGAAAGTGCAGAAAAAATCCTACAGATATATGGGATTGAATACGCTTATGAAGAAAAGGTGCCCTACATTGAAAACCGCACAAAAACGGGACAATGTCCATTGGAAGAGTCGGTGGTTTCTGTGGATGATCCAGAAAAAGCATTTGAAGTGTTGGAGGAAACGATTGCAGGACTGATGAGAAAGAACTTCCAAAGACCGGCGAAATAGTGTATAGTATTGCTTAGTATGTAACAGACAGGAGAGACGAAATGAGTGAAAAAATCGTTTTAATCGATGGACATAGTATTTTAAATCGGGCATTTTACGGGGTTCCGGATCTGACGAATTCCGAGGGGCTTCACACGAATGCAGTGTATGGTTTTTTGAATATTATGTTCAAGATTTTAGAGGAAGAAAAACCAGAGTATCTGACAGTGGCGTTTGACGTGCATGCGCCGACATTCCGGCATGAGATGTTCGCGGAGTATAAAGGAACCAGAAAACCAATGGCGGATGAGCTGCGTCAGCAGGTTCCGGTTATCAAAGAAGTGCTGCAGGCAATGGGAGTCAAGACGATTGAAAAAGCGGGTTTGGAAGCCGATGATTTACTTGGAACGCTTGCAAAAAGATGTGAGGAGATGGGCATGGAAGTGTCTGTGATCTCAGGAGACCGCGACCTTTTGCAGCTTGCGACAGAGCATGTAAAGATTCGAATTCCAAAGACGAAGCAGGGGAAGACAGAGATTGAAGATTATTATGCGGCAGATGTCAAAGCACGTTACCAGGTCACTCCGGAAGAGTTTATTGATTTAAAAGCGCTGATGGGAGATACGTCGGATAATATTCCGGGTGTCCCAAGTATCGGAGAAAAAACTGCGACAAAGATTATTACAGAATATGGTTCAATTGAGAATGCATACGCACATGTGACAGAGTTAAAACCGCCTCGTGCAAGTAAAGCACTTTCCGAGCATTACGATCTTGCACAGATGAGTAAGGTGCTGGCAACGATTCATGTGAATGCAGATTTCGAGTATGAGATTGCGGATGCAAAGCTTGGAGATCTTTACACGGAGGAAGCATATGTGTATTTTCAGCGTTTGCAGTTTAAAAACCTGTTGTCTCGTTTTGAGGTGACAGCGCCGGCAAATCGTATCGAAGATGCCTTTCGGGTTGTTACAGATCAAAATGAGGCGAAGAAGATATTTGAAAAGGCAAAGAAACAAACGTGTGTCGGTGTTTCTTTTTATAAGGATACGAAGAATGTGCTGCCGTTGTTTGTGAATGAGGCAGGGCTTACCGGAGTCGGGCTTGCCTTTGGGAAAGAAGATATCTATGTGTTTACAACAGAACAGGGAATGGAGATTTCCGAGCTGCTAGAACAGGTGGAAGCGCTTTCAAAAGAGGTAGATGTGCTTGCAATCGCCGATGTAAAGAATGCGATGCAGTATATTCCGAATGTGAATCAATCTGTTTGTTTTGATACGATTGTTGCGGCATATCTGTTGAACCCGTTGAAGAACGACTATGAGTCTGCAGACATTGCAAGAGAATATCTGGATATATTAATTGATGACAACCAGATTGATGAGGCGCAGAAAAGCTGTTATGAGGCGTATACTGCATATGAATCCAGCGGGATTTTACGTGATAGACTCAAAGAGACGGAAATGGAGCAGCTTTTTGATGAGATTGAGATGCCGCTTGTATTTACACTCTATGACATGGAACAAAATGGTGTAAAAGTGGCTGCAGAGGCACTTCATATCTACGGAGAGCAATTGGGCCAAAAGATTGTAGATTTGGAAAAAGACATCTACGAACTGACCGGAGAGACATTTAATATCAATTCGCCAAAGCAGCTCGGCGTGATTCTGTTTGAAAAGCTTGGACTGCCACATGTTAAAAAGACAAAGACAGGATATTCGACTTCTGCGGATATTTTGGACAAACTGGCGCCGGAGTATCCGGTCGTATCCAAGATTTTGGAATATCGCCAGCTTACAAAGTTGAAATCCACCTATGCAGATGGACTTGCGGGATATATTAAAGATGACGGACGAATTCATGGAAAATTCAATCAGACGATCACGGCAACAGGACGAATCAGCAGTACAGAGCCGAATTTACAGAATATACCGGTTCGCATGGAATTGGGACGTCTGATCCGAAAAGTATTTATTCCGGAAGACGGTTATGTGTTTGTGGATGCGGACTACTCGCAGATTGAACTTCGCATATTGGCACATTGTTCCGGCGATGAGCAGCTGATCAACGCCTACAAAGAGGCGAGAGATATTCACAGAATTACCGCCTCTCAGGTGTTCCATACGCCGTTTGAGGAAGTAACTGATCTTCAGAGAAGAAATGCCAAGGCGGTCAATTTTGGAATTGTATATGGAATCAGTTCGTTTGGATTGAGTCAGGATTTGAGCATCACAAAAAAAGAGGCAGCTCAGTATATCGAAAGTTATTTTGAGACATATCCGAGCATCAAGGGATTTTTGGACGATGCGGTAGAACATGCAAAAGAAAACGGATATGTGACAACGGTGTTTGGCAGACGAAGACCGGTACCGGAGTTATCTTCCAGCAATTTTATGCAGCGCTCGTTCGGGGAACGTGTCGCTATGAATGCTCCGATTCAGGGAACAGCAGCGGATATTATGAAGATTGCCATGAATGGTGTAAACAGAAGATTGAAAGAAAACAATATGAAATCAAAACTGGTATTGCAGGTGCATGATGAACTTCTGATCGAGGCATATGAGGAAGAGTTGGAAGATGTAAAGGAGATTCTTTCCCATGAGATGGTGCATGCGGCAAAACTTCATGTGCCATTGGAAGTGGATATGCATACCGGAAAGAACTGGTACGAGGCAAAATAATGAGAATTATTGGAATTACAGGAGGAGTGGGATCTGGAAAAAGTCAGGTCCTCTCCTTTATGAAAGAACGATATGGCGCTGTTATCTGTCAGGCAGATCAAGTGGCATGGAAATTGCAGGAGCCGGGAAGTGTGTGCTATGAAAAAATCGTCGCACATTTTGGAACAGATATTTTGCGGACAGATAGGACGATTAACCGAGAAATTCTAGGCGGAATCGTCTTTGGAAATGCTGAAGAAATGGCAGTGCTAAATGGCATTGTGCATCCAGAAGTGAAAGCACATATCAAAGAAAAGATAGCGACAGAAAAAAACATGGGCACGTCATGTTTTGTGTTGGAAGCGGCGCTTTTATTGGAAGATCACTATGATGAAATCTGTCATGAACTCTGGTATATTTATACGGAAGAGTCCGTTCGGCGAATTCGCCTGAAAGAATCCAGAGGATACAGTGACGAAAAAATATCAGCGATGATAGCCTCGCAGATGCCGGAAAATGTGTTCCGACAGAAGTGTCAGGTTGTGATCAACAACAGTAACTCGTTTGAGATGACACAAAGAGAGATTGAAAAAGCAATGAACAGGCAGGAGAAGAGAAAATGAGATTATGCAGCATAGCCAGCGGCAGCAGTGGAAACTGTATTTACGCAGGAAGTGATGAGACACATTTGCTGATCGATACAGGAATCAGCAAAAAGAGGATTGAGGAAGGGCTACATGAGATTGGAATCAAAGGGGAAGAACTTGGAGGTATTTTGATTACCCATGAACATTCAGACCATATTCAGGGGCTTGGAGTGTTCAGCCGGAAATACGAAATTCCGATTTATGCGACGAGAGGAACTATAGAGGGAATCAAGGCATATAAAGGAATCGGGAAAATGCCGGAAGGTCTCCTGAAAGAAGTCACAGTGGATCAGATGTTTTCCATTGGAAATCTTGATATCAGACCGTTTGCAATCTCGCATGATGCGAATGAACCATCCGGATTTCGAATTGAACATGACGGAAAATCATTGGCCGTTGCGACAGATCTTGGCATTTATGATGCGTATACAGTCGAGAATTTAAAAGGGCTGGATGCGATATTGCTTGAGGCAAACCATGATGTACATATGCTGGAAGTGGGAGCATACCCGTATTATTTAAAACAACGTGTGCTTGGAAATCGTGGACATTTATCGAATGAATTGTCAGGACGCCTGCTTTGTGATATACTACATGACAATATGAAATATATCATGCTCGGGCACTTAAGTAAGGAAAATAATTATGAAGAACTTGCCTATGAGACCGTGAAGCTGGAAGTGACAATGGGTGACAATCCATACAGAGGAGAAGATATTCCTCTTATGGTTGCAAATAGAGATACTATTTCAAATATATTACAGATTTAATCACAGGAGGTAGAAGATGAAGAAGAGCATTATAACAGTTGTAGGAAAAGATACCGTAGGAATTACAGCAAAGGTGTGTACATACCTTGCAGAGAACAATATTAATATTTTAGATATTTCCCAGACAATCGTTCAGGGATATTTCAATATGATGATGATCGTGGATATGAATGAGGCGAAAGAGGAATTCAGAGAAGTTTCCGAGGAACTGAATAAAATCGGTGAAGAAATCGGTGTTACTATCCGTTGCCAGAGATCTGAGATTTTTGAAAAAATGCACAGACTGTAAAACAGCCAATTCGAGCTTTCATGGCTGAACTGTTACTAATTTTTAGAAGAGAAAGGCGAAAGAAGACGATGATTAATATTTATGAAGTAACCGAGACGAATCAGATGATTGCAGAGGAAAATTTAGATGTGCGTACGATTACGCTTGGTATCAGCCTGATGGACTGTATCGATTCTGATCTGCAAAAACTGAATGAAAATATTTATAACAAGATTACGACAATGGCAAAAAAT
>OBUS01000730.1_pt1 | contig 13379 bp, 9 predicted proteins | sample 1475921 | NCBI WGS metagenome assembly OBUS01 (sample SAMEA2579948, study PRJEB22360) | human gut metagenome | reverse complement strand
ACTTAGAAAAAGGTAATCAAGTGTTGTTATTCCTTAATCGACGTGGATTTGCCCCTGTGTTGTTATGCCATGAATGTGGTTGGATTGATGAATGTCATCATTGCGAAAAGCCTTATACTTATCACCAACATCAGCGCGTTTTACGCTGCCATCATTGTGGTGCACAAAAAACAGTGCCGATGCAATGTGGCCATTGTGGTTCAACGCATTTAGTCACAACGGGTTTAGGTACAGAACAACTGGAGGAAACCCTAAAAGCACGTTTCCCACAATATAATATTGCTCGCATCGATCGTGATAGCACTGCACGAAAAGGCAAGCTTGAAGGTTATTTAGAGGATATTCAGCAAGGTAAAAGTCAGATTTTAATTGGCACACAAATGTTAGCTAAAGGACACCATTTTCCGAATGTCACTTTGGTTGCTTTAGTGAATGTAGATAATGCCTTATTTTCTCTTGATTTCAGAGCCGAAGAACGTTTAGCGCAGCTTTATGTACAAGTTGCAGGGCGCTCAGGCAGAGCTGAAAAACAGGGCGAAGTGGTTTTGCAGACACATTATCCGGATCATCCGTTATTAACCACCTTGCTTGAAAAGGGCTATCAAGCCTTTGCAGAAGAAACCTTGAAGTTACGTCATAATATGGGCTTGCCTCCGTTTAGTTTCCAAGCGTTGTTTAAAGCACAATGTCGTCATTCTGAAGAGGCGGAAAATGCATTGTCGCAATTGGCCTCTTTTTTCTATGAACAAAAAATAGAAGGCTTGCAAGTGTTGGGGCCGATTCCCGCACCGTTCAGCAAAAAAGCGGGGCAGTATCGCTGGCAGTTATTATTACAGCATACTTCTCGGAAACAATTACAGGCGGCATTGAGTCGATATTCACCAGAGCTGATAAAGTCTTCTCAAGTGCGGTTAATTTTAGATGTGGATCCATTGGATTTGAGTTAGCAAAAATTCCCTAGAAAAATGCACTGTTTTCCAGTAGAATTAAGCGTTTTTTTATACTCTAAGTTTAATTTATCGAATATTTTAGGATTTTATCGTGGCTCATCGAGATTTTGCCGGTCGAAGCGGCTCAAAAAATAATAAAAAGAAAGCAAAGAAAAGTTTTAATCGCAATACCTTAATTGTTCTTGCGTTGGTGGCGGTATTAGGTTTTGGGTTAGGGCTTTACTTCTTAAAAAGTAAAACACCAGCACCTGTAGTGACGACAAATGTTCAGCCGGAAAAACCGCAACCGAAAAGTGTGTTACCAAATCGTCCAGAAGAAGTATGGCACTATATTAAAGAATTAGAAACCCGTACGGTGCCGGTGGATAATAATCCTTCTTCTGTTGAAAAAAATATGCGTTTGACGGAAGAGCAGCGTCAAGTGCTGATTCAAATGGAAAAGGAGCAAAAAGCGGCAGAAGAAGCGAAAAAATTAGAAGCTCAACGTAAAGAGCAAGAAGCGGCGAATGCAGAAAAAGCCGCGGCTCAAGCACAGCAAGCTCAACCAGCACAGACAGCTCAAACTCAGCTAGCTCAGCAAACAGCAAACCCAGAAGCGAAAAAGCCTGAGCCAGTTAAAAAAACAGAGCCAGTTAAAAAGCCTGAACCTCCGAAAAAAGTAGAAGTGGTGAAAGCTGAACCCGCAAAAACGGAACCTGCTAAAACTGAGCAACCGAAAAAAGTAGAACCGAAACCCGCTGAACAACAAGTACAGGCTGGCGGCAAAAAATTCGGTTTACAATGTGGAGCATTTAAAAATCGTGCACAAGCAGAAAGCTTACAAGGTCGTCTAGCGATGGCTGGCGTAAATGCACAAATTGCGACAAGTGAAGAATGGAACCGCGTACGAGTGGGACCATTTGGTAGTCGAGATGCCGCAACAGCAGCACAAGATAAAGCAAAATCAGTGGCGAGTTGCGTAGTGATTGGAATGTAATTCAGAATTTAAAAGTGCGGTTAAAAATAACCGCACTTTTTTTATATTTTCACTTGCCAAAAAATGAAAAATCAATAAAATGAACGTTCATTCATTTTCGATATTCATCTTAAATGACCTTTCTCATATATAACCCTAAGAATTTAATTTTTTATTATGCGACAAGTAAAAGCCTCTAAAACGAAGCTTGATGTCAGTGAGCAGATCTTTGATGCAACAGATCGTCTTATGACAAAAGAAGGATTACATCATCTTTCTATGCATAAGTTAGCCAAGGAAGCTGGCATCGCAGCGGGTACGATTTATCTTTATTTTAAGAGTAAAGACGAGTTATTAGCACAATTTGCTCGTCGAGTGTTCAATAAGTTTGTTATGGCGATTGAAGAAGGTTTTGATGAAAATCAACCTTTTTTCGAACAATACAGAAAAATGTGGTGGAATATTTGGCATTTTCTTCAAGAAAATCCAACGGTTTTGTCAAATATGAACCAGTATAAATCTTTGCTGGAGTTTATTGAAACCTGCAAAGAAATGGAGCATTCGTGCTGGGATCAGTTTTGTCTCAATGGACAAGCAGCAAATGTGTTAGCTAATTTAGAACCTCGAATTTTATTTTTGCTGAGTCTAGATACTGCAATAGTTTTAGCCTCAGATAACAAATTTCTCGGTATAGCGGTTACCGATGTTGTGTTAGAATCTGTCATTGAACGCTCTTGGCGTGCAATTCAGAAATAGTCATTTTATTGTCTTAATGGAGTTTTCCAAATGAGTATAACTCAAACTAATAGACCAAAGCGTTCACACGTTTTCTTTTTGAAATTAGCGTTAGGCGTATTTGTGTTAATTTTTGCAGCAATGATTTTCCTTAATCAAATGAAGGCAAAAGGCATTGCTGATTTCTTGGCAAATAAACCAGAAACAGCATCCCCTGTAACAGCGATGACAGTAAAGGCTTCAGAATGGACGCCAATTATTGAAACGACAGGTATTGTTCGTCCGAACCAAGGGGCGATGTTAAGTGCACAAAGCGCTGGAACCGTGTCTAAAGTGCTCGTGCAAAATGGCCAAAGCGTGAAAAAGGGTGATTTGTTAGTTGAGTTAGATAGTTCCGTTGAGCGTGCAAGCTTACAAGCGGCTCAAGCTCAAGTGGTGTCATTACGTCAAACTTATCAACGTTATGCAAACCTTGCAGGCAGCGGTGCCGTTTCTCGTCAAGAATTAGATAACGCAAAATCAGCTTATGAAGCACAAGCGGCAAATATTGAGTCATTAAAAGCAACCATTGAGCGTCGCCAAATCGTCGCACCATTTGATGGTAAAGCCGGTATCGTGAAAGTGAATGTTGGTCAGTACGTTTCAAACGGTACTGAAATTGTGCGTGTGGAAGATCGTTCTTCTATGAAAGTGGATTTTGCGATTGCTCAAAACCTATTAGATAAATTGCATATTGGTCAAAAAGTAACGGCTACGGCAGATGCGCGTAAAGGTGAAACTTTTGCCGCGAAGGTTACTGCAATTGAGCCAGCAATTAATTCTTCAACGGGTTTAGTCGATGTTCAAGCAACATTTGAACCAGAAGATGGCGCAAAATTATTATCTGGAATGTTTACCCGCTTACATGTCGCTTTACCAACTGAGCATAATCAAATCGTTGTGCCACAAGTGGCAGTGAGCTACAACATGTATGGCGAATCGCTTTATATTTTGACCGCACTTTCCGATGAAGATATTGAGAAATTAGGCGGCGCAGAAAAAGCGGCGAATATGTACCGTGCAAAATCAATCACTGTATTTACGAAAGATCGTCAAGGTATTTATGCACAATTAAAAGGCGATGAAGTTAAAGTCGGCGATAAAATTGTGACCGGCGGTCAGCAAAACTTAAGTAACGGTGCATTAGTCTCTGTTGCAGATAAAGCGGGCGTAGGTACTGAACAACCTGCGAATAAAACGAATCTTTAATTAGGAAAAGCGAATGAAATTTACCGATATATTTATTCGTCGTCCTGTTTTGGCGGTTTCGATTAGCTTGTTAATCATTATTTTAGGATTACAAGCGATCTCGAAATTGGCTGTGCGCGAATATCCGAAAATGACCACGACGGTGATTACGGTGACCACTGCATATCCAGGGGCGGATGCGAACTTAATTCAAGCGTTTGTTACTTCCAAAATTGAAGAGGCGGTAGCGCAAGCAGATAATGTGGACTATATGTCTTCAAGCTCTAGCCCAAGTACGTCAACTGTCACCGTAAAAATGAAATTAAATACGGATCCGAATGCGGCCTTGGCAGATGTTTTAGCTAAAGTTAACTCAGTTCGTTCTGAATTACCAAGTGGTATTGAAGATCCAACGATTTCTTCATCAACCGGTGGTTCGGGGATTATGTATATTAGTTTCCGTTCTGACAAGCTTGATGCAAGCCAAGTGACTGACTATATTCAACGCGTAGTCAAACCTCAGTTCTTTACTGTAGAAGGGGTGGCGAGTGTGCAGATCTTTGGTGCATCTGAGTACGCACTTCGTATTTGGTTAGATCCAGAAAAAATGGCGGCTCAAAACCTTTCTGCCACACAAGTGATGTCCGCATTATCAGCGAATAACATTCAAACAGCAGCAGGTAATGATAATGGCTATTTTGTAACCTATAAAAACAAAGTAGAAACCACGACAAAATCGGTTGAAGAATTAGGTAACTTAATTGTGACGTCTAACGGTGATAAGTTAGTACGTTTACGCGATATCGCTGATATTGAATTAAATAAATCAAGTGATAGCTCACGTGCGGTAGCGAATGGCGCAGATTCCGTTGTATTAGCGATTAATCCAACTTCGTCAGCAAACCCATTAACGGTAGTTGCGAAAGTGCGTCCGCTATATGACAGTATTAAAAATAATCTGCCGGATGCTATTGAATCTGACATCTTATATGACCGTACAATTGCGATTAATAACTCCATTAATGAAGTAATCAAAACGATTGTTGAGGCAACGCTGATCGTGTTGGTGGTGATTACCATGTTTATTGGTTCATTCCGTGCGATGTTAATCCCGGTTATCACCATTCCGATTTCATTAATTGGGGTAATCATGTTGCTTCAATCATTTGATTTCTCTATTAACTTGATGACGTTGCTAGCATTGGTTCTAGCCATTGGTTTGGTGGTGGATGATGCGATTGTGGTATTGGAAAACGTAGACCGCCACATTAAGTTAGGTGAAACACCATTCCGTGCGGCGATTATTGGTACGCGTGAAATTGCCGTTCCGGTTATTTCCATGACTATAGCCTTGATTGCGGTATATTCTCCAATGGCGTTAATGGGCGGTATTACGGGTACGTTGTTTAAAGAGTTTGCTTTAACCCTTGCTGGAGCAGTATTTATTTCCGGTATCGTAGCATTAACGCTTTCACCAATGATGACCAGTAAATTGCTAAAATCCAATGAGGCTCCAAGTAAATTGGAACAACGAGTAGAGCATACCCTTAGTAAAGTGAATGCAGCTTATGCGTATGTACTTGATTTGGTGATGGTAAACCGTAAATGTATGTTGATGTTTGCGGCGATTATCTTTGCAACCTTACCCGTGTTGTTTAAATCGCTTTCGAGTGAATTAACACCAGCAGAAGATAAAGGGGCATTTTTAGCGATTGGTTCAGCACCGTCTAACGTAAACGTGGATTATGTGCAAAATGCGATGGCACCTTATCAAGAGATTTTAAAAAATACGCCAGAAGTGCAGTTTGCTATGACAATTTCAGGCGCACCAACTTCTAACCAATCTTTAAACGTCATTACGTTAAAAGACTGGAAAGAACGTTCAAAAAGCCAAACTGAGATCTTAAATGAATTAAATGCGAAAGCGAAATCAATTCCTGAGGTATCTGTACAAGGCTTCTCGTTCCCAGAAATTGATACAGGGGAGCAAGGACCTCCGATTGGTTTTGTGATCAGCACATCACAAGATTACGGCGATTTAGCAAATGTAGCCGGTAAATTCTTAGAGGATATGCAAAAATCCAGTAAGTTCGTTTATACCAATCTCGATCTTAAATTTGATACCGCTCAAATGCGCATTAAGATTGATCGTGAAAAAGCAGGGACTTACGGCATTACGATGCAACAAATCAGCCGTACTTTAGGTAGCTTCTTATCTGCCGCAACCATTGAGCGTGTGGATATTGACGGCCGTGCTTATAAAATTATTTCCCAAGTAAAACGTGACAATCGTTTATCTCCGGAAAGTTTTAATAAGTATTACATCACCGCAGCAAATGGTACCTCTGTTCCATTAAGCAGCTTGGTGACGGCTACATTGGAACCACAACCAAGTACATTGCCTCGTTTCAGCCAGTTAAACTCTGCGGTGATTAGTGCTGTACCGATGCCAGGTACTTCAATTGGTGATGCAATCCAATGGTTGCAAGACAATGCGAAAAATACGTTACCACAGGGTTATAACTATGACTTTAAAAGTGAAGCGCGTCAGTTAGTACAAGAAGGTAATGCGCTTGCTGTAACGTTCTTACTTGCGGTAGTAATTATTTTCTTAGTGTTGGCGATTCAGTTTGAATCAATTCGCGATCCAATCGTGATTATGATTTCTGTTCCGTTAGCTGTGAGTGGTGCATTGTTGGCCTTAAATGCTTTCGGATTTATTGGTATTGCAGGGACAACGCTAAATATCTACTCACAGGTTGGTTTGATTACCTTAGTTGGTCTTATCACAAAACACGGTATTTTAATGTGTGAAGTAGCGAAAGAAGAGCAGTTAAATCATGGTAAAACGCGTGTTGAAGCGATTACCGAAGCGGCTAAAGTACGTTTACGTCCAATTCTGATGACAACCGCAGCGATGATTGCAGGTCTTGTACCGTTGCTTTATGCAACAGGTGCAGGTGCGGTATCTCGTTTCAGTATTGGTATCGTTATCGTGGCAGGTTTGGCAATTGGTACATTGTTTACCTTGTTCGTATTGCCAGTGATTTATTCTTACATCGCGAGCGAACACAAACCATTGCCGGAGTTCGATGAAAATGTAAAACCAATCGAAGGTCACATCAACGAACAACATTAATTGAAAATACGATAAAAACAAACCGCACTTTGATTTTTCAAGTGCGGTTTTCTTTTCAGTATTAAAAAAGCGAACATGATGTTCGCTTTTTATTTATAAAGTGCGGTCAATTTTTTGATGGTTTTATTTATCCATTTTTATTTTTTGCTGCTTTATAAAGCTCCATCGCTTCTGGTAATAAGCGTTGTAAGTTTTCTTGACGGGATTCATCACTCGGGTGAGTAGAAGCTAACACATCAAGTGCACCTTTAGAACCACCAGAGGCTTTAGCCATTTTTTGCCATAAGCCAGGCGCGACTTGTGGATTATAACCCGAGCGAGCCATTAACATGAGACCCACCTCATCGGCTTCAGTTTCAGCACTACGAGAGTACGGTTTATCTAAAGCAAAGTCTTTCGTGAGTGTCACTAAATCAGTCACATCGGCTCCAACCACAACAGACAGTGCTGTTCCACCAATAGCGCCTGCAATGGCACTCATGGTGCCGAAGTTGGCTTTGGCTTTACCATGTTCTTTTAAGGCGTGTGCCATTTCATGTCCCATTACAACGGCAATTTCATTGTCGTTTAGTTGTAAGGTATCTACTAAACCTGTGTAGAAAGCCATTTTCCCGCCAGGCATTGCCCAAGCATTGAGCTCTTTAGATTTAATGACATTGATTTGCCAATTAAACTTTAAGCCAGTTTCATTCTCTTGGTTTGCATAAGGCACCATTTTGTTAAAGACATGATGAATACGTCTTGCGGTATTTGATGTGGTATCAATCGCACCTTGTGAGCGGATTTTCCCCATTTCTTGTGTATAGCTGCTTGCTGCTTCTTGATTGATTGAGGCAGAATCCGCACAAGACGTGATAACCGCCCCTGCTAATACAGCAAAAGCAAAACTTTTGAGTTGTTTTTTCATAAATTATCCTTTTGTTGAGATGGCAGATTATATGAATTTATTGCGTTTTGTCGATACAAAAAGATTGTCTTTTAAATTTGTACTACTATAATAGTGCAAATTTTTGTTTTAGGACTTAACGATGACAATAAAAAAATCTCCTTCTTTATTAGGCGGCGCCATGATTATTGCGGGGACCGCGATTGGTGCTGGCATGCTTGCTAACCCAACCTCGACAGCAGGTGTATGGTTTATCGGCTCTATTCTGGCTTTGATTTACACTTGGTTCTGTATGACCACATCAGGTTTGATGATTCTAGAAGCCAACTTACATTATCCTACCGGCTCAAGCTTTGACACCATCGTAAAAGATTTGTTAGGGAAAGGTTGGAATATTATCAATGGTCTTTCTGTTGCTTTCGTCTTATATATTTTAACTTATGCTTATATCACCTCTGGTGGTGGGATTACACAAAATTTGCTTAATCAAGCTTTTGGTTCTGCTGAAAGTGCGGTCGATATTGGACGTACTTCTGGATCCTTAATTTTCTGTTTTATTCTTGCGGCTTTCGTATGGCTTTCCACTAAAGCCGTGGATCGTTTCACAACTGTATTAATTGTTGGGATGGTAGTCGCTTTCTTCCTTTCTACCGCAGGTTTATTGAGCTCTGTAAAAACAGAAGTGTTATTCAATACTATTGCAGAAGGTGATCAAACTTATTTACCTTATTTATTGACCGCACTTCCTGTTTGCTTAGTGTCTTTTGGTTTCCATGGAAATGTACCGAGTCTCGTCAAATATTACGATCGCGATGGTAGTCGTGTAATGAAATCGATCTTTATAGGTACAGGCTTAGCCTTAGTGATTTACATCTTATGGCAGCTTGCGGTGCAAGGTAATTTACCTCGTACAGAATTTGCACCCGTAATTGAAAAAGGCGGCGATGTATCGGCATTATTAGAAGCATTACACAAATATATTGAAGTGGAATACATTGCGGTTGTATTGAATTTCTTTGCTTATATGGCTATTGCAACCTCATTCTTAGGGGTAACGTTAGGTTTATTTGATTATATTGCCGATTTATTTAAATTTGATGACAGCGTATTAGGCAGAACAAAAACCACATTGGTAACATTCTTACCGCCACTATTGTTAAGTCTACAATTCCCTTATGGTTTCGTGATTGCCATTGGTTATGCCGGATTAGCTGCAACCATTTGGGCTGCAATCGTGCCAGCACTGCTTGCTAAAGCCAGTCGCCAAAAATTCCCAAATGCGACTTATAAAGTGTATGGCGGTAATTTTATGATTGGTTTTGTGATCTTATTCGGTGTGTTAAATATTGTGGCACAAGTAGGCGCAAACTTAGGATGGTTTGCAAGTTTCGCAGGATAAGTTTTCGCGTTAATATTGTAGGGGTGTATCGAATACGCCCTTTTTAATTTTACATAGGAAACGAGATGAGTAACCAAACGAGCGTTTATGATAAAGAAAACTTCTTTGCGCTTTATCAAAAACTTCGCTCTAACCCAATCAGTCTCAATGAAATAGTGGAAAAGCCGACTATGCTTTCCTTGCTACCCGATTTACAAGGGAAAAAATTACTCGATCTAGGTTGTGGAACGGGCGGACATTTGCAACTCTATCTAGAACGCAATGCAGAGAGCGTAGTAGGAACAGATCTTTCAGCTAAAATGCTAGAACAAGCCGAACAAGATCTGCAAAAGTGCGGTCAATTTTCAGGATGTTTTTCGTTATATCAGTTACCGATGGAAAAATTAACAGAATTGCCAGAAAGTGATTTTGATATCATTACTAGCTCTTTTGTTTTTCATTATATTGAGGATTTTCCTGCTTTATTAGCGATGATAGCCAACAAGCTTAAGCCTAACGGCACATTAGTTTTTTCCCAAGAGCATCCGATTACGACTTGCCATAAAGAAGGGGAACGCTGGGAAAAAAATGAGCAAAAACAGCAAGTCGCTTATCGTTTAAATCATTACCGTGATGAAGGACTGAGAGAGAGAAATTGGTTTCAGCAACCTTTCAAAACCTATCACCGCACGACAGCAACGATTATTAATGATTTAATTGCTGCAGGTTTTCAAATAGAACAGATGGCTGAGCCTATGTTAGCCGGGCAGCCACAATGGCATGATGAATTTAAAGATTTGCGGCATCGTCCCCCTTTATTGTTTATTAAAGCAAGAAAAGTGATGAATTTAACAAAATAAACTGGTTTTTGACCGCACTTTATGGTATAAATCGCACCGCTGTTTTTGGGTTTCAAAAGCAGCGTTTTTAATTATTAACAACACACACATATCATTAAGGCTTAATCGGGGTGCCAAACGGTCGATTAGCTGATATGTGGAGGCTCAACCCCAACAAAAGGAAAATATTATGGCACAAGTTTCAATGCGCGACATGATCAACGCGGGCGTACACTTCGGACACCAAACTCGTTACTGGAATCCACAAATGAAACCTTTCATTTTTGGTGCTCGTAACGGTGTTCATATCATCAACTTAGAAAAAACTTTACCTTTATTCAACGAAGCTTTAGCGGAATTAACCCGTATTGCTAGCAACAACGGTAAAGTATTATTCGTTGGTACTAAACGCGCGGCTCAAGAAGCAGTACAAGCTGCAGCATTAGACTGTCAACAATATTACGTAAACCACCGTTGGTTAGGTGGTATGTTGACTAACTGGAAAACCGTTCGTCAATCAATTAAACGTTTAAAAGATTTAGAAACTCAATCTCAAGACGGTACTTTTGACAAATTAACCAAAAAAGAAGCGTTAATGCGTACCCGTGAGATGGAAAAACTTGAATTAAGCCTTGGTGGTATCAAAGATATGGGTGGCTTACCAGATGCGTTATTCGTTATCGGTGCAGACCACGAACATATCGCTGTTAAAGAAGCAAACAACCTAGGTATTCCTGTGTTTGCTATCGTTGATACTAACTCAACTCCAGCTGGCGTAGATTTCGTTATCCCTGGTAACGATGATGCGACTCGTGCTATCCAACTTTACGTTTCTGCAGCTGCAGCAGCGGTTAAAGAAGGTCGTGGTAACGAAGCTCAAGTTGCTGAAGAATTAGCAGCTGACGCAGAATAATTTAAGTTTTGCAATAAGGCGAAGCCCTTAATAATCAAACGATTAATTGGCATAGGGGCTAAAATTTAGCCCCTATATTTTTATCTAAAAGTGCGGTCAAAATAAATCGCATTTTCGACAGAGGATTTTTAAAATGGCTGAAATCACAGCATCATTAGTAAAAGAACTTCGTGAACGTACCGGTGCCGGTATGATGGAATGTAAAAAAGCATTAGTTGAAGCAAACGGTGATATCGAGTTAGCAATCGACAACATGCGTAAATCTGGTCAAGCTAAAGCAGCTAAAAAAGCAGGCCGTGTTGCAGCTGAAGGTGTTATCCTTGCTCGTGTAGAAAATGGTTTCGGTGTATTAGTTGAAATGAACTGTGAAACTGACTTCGTAGCAAAAGATGCTGGTTTCTTAGGTTTAGCAAACGAAGTAGCTGATTTCGCAGCAGCACACAAAGGTACGACTATCGAAGCGTTACAAGCACAATTTGAAGAAAAACGTGCTGCATTAGTGGCTAAAATCGGTGAGAACATGAACATCCGTCGTGTTGCTTACTTAGATGGTCAAGTTATTGCTCAATACTTACACGGTGCGAAAATCGGTGTGTTAGTTGCGGGTGAAGGTTCAGCTGATGAACTTAAAAAAGTGGCAATGCATGTAGCGGCATCTAAACCAGAATTCGTGAACCCAGAAGATGTACCTGCAGAAGTAGTTGAACACGAGCGTCAAATCCAAATTGATATCGCAGTTAACTCTGGCAAACCAAAAGAAATTGCAGAGAAAATGGTTGAAGGCCGTATGAAGAAATTCACTGGTGAAGTTTCATTAACAGGTCAAGCATTCGTAATGGATCCTTCTGTATCTGTAGGCGACTTCTTAAAATCAGTAAATACTTCAGTGTCTAACTTCATCCGTTTAGAAGTAGGTGAAGGTATCGAGAAAAAAGAAGAAGATTTCGCAGCTGAAGTTGCAAAAATCACTGGCGGTAACGCTTAATTTTCTCCATTGAGATATTATAAAAAAGCCGATATTCAATATCGGCTTTTTTGTTATCTTAAATTTGAGATGCTTTATTTCTTTGGACGAATATCGATGGCGGGGTCTGCATCTTTACGATATTTTTCTTCAATCAGTTTTTTCAGCCCATAATCGTCTTTGTCAGCTTGTTCAGAGAATAAATCTTCTTCTAATGTCAGCTTCGGATTTTTAATCCCTATCCAATTAGCGATGCCTTCTAAGAAATTCAAACCAGATTTAAAGGCTTTGTATTCTTTACGTGCCGTATCATCAGATGAAATCTTAAAGAGCGGAATATTATGATGTAATTGGCTGTGACAGTTTTGGTTAAACAAGGTTACACCATGTTTATCATCTTCTTGGTGACATAAACCATGATCGGAGAAATAAATCATCGAGAAAGTGCGGTGTGTTTTTTGCTCGTTTTCTTTGAGGGTTTCATATACTTTCTTAATAAAATCATCGGTTTTCTTAATGGATGTAATATAGCAATTTAAGTATTCATTCTCTTTTTCGATGTCATTATCATTGAAAATTTTCGGGTAATCTTCAACGCGATCGCAAGCAAGCGGATGTGAGCCATAAATGTGTAATACAATAAAGCGTTTACCTTGCGTTGGATCTTCTAAAATTTGGGCAAATTTAGGGATTAGATCAAAGTCGCTGTAGTTTGTCGAATTAAAGCTCCCACCTTTTTTCAAGAAAATGGTTTCATCAGATTTTGATGCAAGCGAGGCGACTGGCGTGTCATATTCACCTAAGAAACCTTGATTAGACAGCCAGTAGGTTTTCAGACCTGCAGACTTAATGAGATCCACTAAGCTTAAATCATAGTTTGGTTCCCATTTTTCTTTATCAGGTAACGTTAACATTAAGCGCAATGAGGCGACAGTGTTGGTTCCGGCAGATGTCATCCCATCAATAAGAGTGCCATTTGCTGATGACATAAATGGTGTGTCATTTACGGGGTATCCATACGCATGCAAGTAATCTTTTCTCGCACTTTCACCCAAAATAATCACATAATCTTGGTATTTAGAATTTTCTAATGTGGATTGTCCCCAGTTGCTTTCCTGTGACATTTTTTTCAATTTTTGCCATTCATTAACAATTTGTACACTCGAATCTATTGTTTCTTTTAATGGCGCAGCAATTGGTAAGTTATAACCAATTAACAAGGTAGCCAAAGCGATAAATGTTTTATTGCGATAAAATTTCACGCCAAATTTGACCGCACTTTTGTAATGTAAAAAGACTAATAGTGGAATAGCCAATGCCGCTAAATAGCTACTCACGGGGATTTGCATGAGAAACTCTTTGGTCTCTAACATATCCGTCGCGAGAACCGATG
>OBUS01000728.1_pt1 | contig 13417 bp, 13 predicted proteins | sample 1475921 | NCBI WGS metagenome assembly OBUS01 (sample SAMEA2579948, study PRJEB22360) | human gut metagenome | reverse complement strand
TACATATATCTGTTCATTATAAAAAGATTAAATTTGTGTCTTGACAACTGAACCACTATAAGGGGTGATTTCGAAGTTAAAGAACACAAGGAATTTTAGAGATGGAAAATAAGATGCCTATTAACATGCGTGTAATTTCTGATAATAATTGTGCATTGATCTTATTGAAAGTAAATGGAAAATATGATTTAGATTATAGAGTATTTATGCTGCCTGATAAGATAAATTCTGAGAATAAGAAAAATTAGAAGAACTATCCAAAAAAAAGATGTTAATATTATTGAGATAAGTGGAGGATGAGCAATTTAAAGAGTCATTAGAAATTAAACATATATCCGTTCCCCATCTTCTTTGTATAAGTGTAGGATTGCTGAAATATTAAAAAATTTGGATAAAGTACTTTATGTAGATGGAGATGTACTGTTCATGAAGGTCATTTTTGAATTATATAAAACAGACATTGGAGATAATAATTATACTGTGGTAACACCAGAAAGTTTTATGGTTGCTAATATTATTTCTAATAGTTGCAGGCGAATAGGAATTAATCATAGTATTTATTTTAATTCAGGTTTAATGCTGTTATTGGAAAAAATGTTATGGAAACTAATTGAAGAAACATAAGATACGTGGTTTCGACATTTTTATAGAAAAGTCAAAAACATTTAAAAAGAAGGGTTAAAACAAATGAATATACTCATTACAGGTGCTAATGGTTTTTTGGGTAAAAATTTAATAGAGAGACTCGTTAAAATGCATGATATCAATATTATGCATTATGCCAGAGGAACGAGTAAACTACTTTTAGAAAAGAACTTAGAAGAATGTGATTTCCTTTTTCATTTTGCAGCAGTTCATAGACCAAAAGATTCGGAAGAATTTTATCGTGTAAATGATGATTTTTTTAATTGGATATTAAAAAAATTAGAAGAGAATCATAATAATTGTCCTGTTTTACTAACTTCGTCAATTCAGGCTAATGATAAAACAGATTATGGACGCAGTAAATTAATTGCAGAAACCCTCTTAAAAGAACATGAGGAAAAGGCAGGAGCTAAAGGAATTATTTATCGCTTAAATAATACTTTTGGAAAGTGGGCAATGCCAAATCATCATTCTGTAGTGGCAACGTTTTGCTACAATATAAATAGAGATTTACCAATTCATATAAGTAATCGTAATATATTAATGAGGTTTTATTATATTGACGATGTAATTGATAGTTTTATTGCTCAATTAACGGGTGGCATATTACCGGATGCAGATGGTATTTATCGATTACCAAATGAAAAAATTATTGATATTACTTTAGGCGATGTGGCTGATAAATTGTATTATTTTAGAGATTGTCAAAAAAATAGAAGTATACCACAATTAAATGCAAAAATAGATAAAAAGTTATGGAGTACATATTTGAGTTATGCAGAAAAATCCTAAAATTAGCGTGATTGTTCCGATTTATAATGCGGAAAAAGATATAGAACGATGTATAGCATCGATTTATGCTCAAACATTTACAGATTATGAAATTATTTTAGTAAATGACGGTTCAAATGACAATAGTGCAAGTATTTGTAAAAATTACAAAGAAAAAGATGATAGAATTACTTTTATTGATAAAAAGAATGAAGGCGCAGGTTCAGCTAGAAATGCAGGAATAGAAGCTGCAAAAGGAGATTACGTTATATTTCCTGATGTAGATGATTGGTTTGAATCTAATATGTTTGAAGAATTATACAAAGCTACATTGTCAGGAAAATATGACGTTGTTTTTAGTGGAGCCAATTTTTATTCTCAAGGAAATGAAAATGATGTTATTTATTCTCGGTCAGTTATTTGTGAAAAAGTGTCATTTTCAACGCAGAAAGAGTGCAGAAGAAATGTTATGACGTTCTTCCCTACGTCAACAATTTTTGATGTCCCATGGAATAAATTATATAAGAGAAGTGTTATAATAGACAATAATATTAGATTTTCAGATGCTCGTCGGTGTCAAGATGCGATATTTAATATTGATTTTTATGATGTAATACAAAGTGCAACATCTGTAGATAAGGCATATTATAATTATATAGAAAATACGTTGGAAAGTGTACAACGTAAGTTTCCGAAGAACTACATTGATATTAATGTTAAATATTTTTCAACATTAATTAATCATTTACTATCCTGGGGAATTTATAAAGGGAACATCAAACAACATTATGATAATTCTTTTGTGAATGCTATATATGAAACAATGGAGATGTTTGAAAATCCTGTATGGAATCTGTCGAAAAAAGAACAGATGACATATGTTAAAAATATTATGAGTAAATGTGAAATACAAAATATGTTAAAGGAAATGAGCTTTAATGGTGATGTTCGTATTAAGGCTGATATAATCAAAAATCAAAATTATATAAAATTTAGAAGCTATTATCAAATAAAAAAATTAAAAGATAACGTAAGAAAAAACAAAATGATTATGAGATTATATCATAGGTTAAGAGATAGAAAATGAAAAAAATATTATTTATATTACCTTCATTAGAAGTTGGTGGTCTACAAAGGGTACAGATAACTATTGCTAATCAACTGGTGATACATGGTTATGATGTAACGGTTATGATTTTAGATCCTATTGATGATTTAAAACGGGAGTTAGATTCGAAAATTAATCTTATACACAAGCCATATAAAGATCATATAGGAGATAAAATTCCGTATATTCGTCATAAATTTTACGATTCTGGAATGTGGGAAACTCGTGCATCAGCTGATAAATTACATCAGTATTATATTGGAAATGAAAAATATGATGTTGAAATCGCATTTTTCAGAGGGTTGGCATTGAAGATTGTATCTGGATGTAGAGATAAAGATGTAAAGCATTTGGCATGGGTACATAGTGATTTCAGAAAGACTAAAAGTTATATGAATAATTTTAAGAGTCTTGCGGATGTAAAAAAAGCATATGGCAAGTTAGACGCTGTTGTTTGTGTATCTAAGGAAGCACAGCAGGGATTTGTAAATTCAATCGGTGATACTGATAATTTAAAAACTATATATAATATACTTCCTATAGATGAAATTAAACATAAGGCAAAAGAAAAGCCACGAGTTAAGATAAAAAAAGCCGCTTTGAATCTTGTTTTAGTAGGAAGGCTTCTTGATTCTGTAAAAGGACAAAAAAGATTGATAGGAGTAGTTTCTAAGTTACATAGGGAAGGAATAGATTTATCGTTAACTGTAGTTGGTGGCGGACCGGATGAGAACTTACTAAGGCAGGAGATAGAGATACAGGATGCATCGAACTATATTGTTATGTGTGGAAATGAAATTAACCCATATCCATATATTGAACAGGCTGATATGTTGATCTGTGCTTCTTATTACGAGGGATATAATTTGACTGTAGCAGAAGCATTAATTTTAGACACACCTGTATTAAGTACAGATTGTACAGGTCCTAATGAAATATTGGATTATGGGAAATATGGCATGATTGTTGAGAATAGTGAAGAAGGTTTGTATAAAGGAATAAAAAAGTTTACAGATAATCCTAAATTGTTACTAGAGTATAAGGAAAAAGCTATTGCAAGGAAAAAATTTTTTGATGAAAAAAAAATATTAGATGAAATAATGAAATTATTTGCAAGAAAGTAGGAAAGATATGCCCGAAATTAGTATAATAATTCCAGTGTATAATGTAGAAAGAAAAATCCAAAGGTGTCTCGATTCAGTAAAGCATCAGACGTTTTCTGATTTTGAGTTGATTTTGGTTAATGATGGATCTACAGATAGATCGGGTGAAATTTGCGACAAATATGTGGTAAATGATGAACGGTTTAAAGTGATTCATCAGAATAACCAAGGAGTATCAGTTGCGCGAAATGCAGGAATAAATATTGCGAAGGGAAGATATATAACCTTTATAGATAGTGATGACTATGTAAATGGAGATTTTCTATCTAATTTATATGCTACTATTTGTTCCAGCGGTGCAGATATTGCGATGTGCAATTATTACATGGTATCTGAGGATAGAACTGATATTTGCATGGAACATGGATATAGTTCAGGAAATATATTGGAAAAGGATGAAATAAAAAGTATTTTTTACAAGCATATACAAGACAATGATTGTACAGTCGGATATTTTAGTTTGTGGAACAAAATTTATAGAAGTAACCTTATAAGAGAAAATCATATTTTCTTGGATACAGAGATGTCTTTTGGTGAAGATATGATGTTTATTATGCAATGTTTGAAATTCTCTAAAAAAATTGCTTTTATTGAAGAACCTTTATATTATTATGAAATGACAGAAAATGGTTTGTTTTCTAGATACCGTAGAAGTTTTTTGAATGATACTATGAAGTGTTATCGTTCTTTGCTTTCTCAATTAAATATTAAAGGTGTAGAAGAACTTTTGCCGCTTTCATTAAAGTACTATGGTTATGTAATTCAACATATTAGAGGAATTATAGAAAATGAATCAGAAAAAATAGCATTAATTAGGAGTGTTTATAAAAATAAAATAGCACAAGAAATCATAAACAATATTGTTTCTAATTTGAAGTGTAAAAAAATAGACAGATTTGATCAGCAGGATATACGATTGATTCGATTATTGGGCAAAAAAAGATATTGGGCAGCCACTATCCTCGCATTATATCAGTTTGACAATAATTTTTGGTTGAGAAAATGCAGATATGGAATTTCGCTATTTCAAGGATGTATGGAAGCAGATTATAATACTAAGCTTAAGTCAATTAAGTGGAGTATAAAAACAAAGGGACTATTCATTGTTGCACCTAGGACAAAAATATTAACAAAAAAAACATCTCAAATCAATATAAGGGATTATTTTTCTATGAACTTATGTTGGGACGGAAGACAAAATCAACCTGCTAGTTTGACTCTTGGGAATAACGCAATCTTAAATGTGAAAGCGTTTAGAGCATATAGTGGATCTTACATATCTGTTGCCGATAATGCTAAGTTAAGTCTGGGGACGGGATTTATAAATAACAATACAAAAATTAGTTGCTTTGAAAAAATTATTATTGGTGATGATGTCAAGATTTCTGAGGATGTACTGATTAGAGATTCAGATAATCATACGATTGTTAGACAAGGATATGTGAAAACTGCGCCTATTTATATAGGCAATCATGTCTGGATAGGTGCGAGAGCCACAATTTTAAAAGGCGTTACAATTGGAGATGGAGCAGTAATTGCTGCCGGAGCAGTTGTTACGAAGAATGTACCCCCAAACTCCTTGGTAGGGGGGGTACCAGCAAAGATAATAAATAATAAGATTATATGGGAGTGATATTATGGAAAAAAAATGGACAACGGTTATTGAACCACAGAATAAGTTGTTGGAATTGAAGTTAAATGAAGTATGGAAATACAGAGATTTAATACTTTTATTTGTTCAGAGAGACTTTAAGACAAAATATAAGCAGACGATTCTAGGACCGCTTTGGTTTATTATACAGCCGTTATTTACTACGGTAATTTATACATTCGTATTCGGAAATTTGGCTGGTCTTTCAACAGATGGGCTTCCTCAATTTTTGTTTTACATGGCAGGAAATGTTCCATGGTTATATTTTTCTACATGTTTGACAACTACATCAAATACTTTTACAGGGAATGCAGGTGTTTTTGGGAAGGTATATTTTCCGAGACTTACAACACCAATTGCTACTGTTATTACATCTATGATTAATTACGTGATTCAATTTGCTATGTTTCTAATTTTTGAAGTGTATTATTTGTCTATTGGGGCAAATGTACATATTAATTCCTATGCATTACTCACACCGATTTTGGTTATACAAATGGCTCTTTTAGGAATGGGATTTGGTATTATTATTTCTTCATTAACTACGAAATATCGTGACTTACAGGTTTTGGTAAGTTTTGGGGTATCACTTTGGATGTATGCAACACCTATTGTTTATGCAGCGTCATCCTTATCAGAAAAAGCATATGCAATTCTAATGCTTAATCCAATTGCGCCAATTATTGAAATTATGCGTTACGGTTGGCTAGGAGCAGGAACTGTATCACTATTTCATTGGGGAGTAAGTTGGATTACAACTATTGTGGTTGTTTTTGTTGGAATTATTATGTTTAATAGAGTAGAAAAAACGTTTATGGATACAGTATAACAAATAAAAGTAGCGAGGTAATCAATATGAATGATAATAAAGATGTTGCAGTTCAAATAACCGATTTAAAAAAGAAGTATCGTCTTGGTGTCATCGGAGGGGGAACACTTCAAGGCGATATTCAAAGTTGGTGGGCTAAAAAGAGAGGAAAAGAAGATCCTAATTTAAAAATTGGACAAAAAGAATATGGCAAAAATGAAACATTTATGGCATTAAACGGTATCGATTTAACGGTAAAAAAAGGTGAACGCTTGGGCATCATTGGACATAATGGCGCAGGAAAATCCACTTTATTAAAACTCCTTTCAAGAGTAACTGCACCAACAGAAGGGAAAATATGTATTGATGGTCGTATTTCATCTATGCTGGAAGTGGGGACTGGATTTAATCCTGAATTGACAGGGCGAGAGAATATATATTTAAATGGTGCTATACTTGGAATGTCAAAATCAGAAGTAGACTCAAAAATTGATGAAATTATTGAGTTTTCAGAGTGCGGACAATTTATTGATACACCTGTAAAACGTTATTCTTCTGGAATGTATGTGAAGCTTGCATTCTCTGTTGCAGCACATTTAGATAGTGAAATATTGATTATGGATGAGGTACTGGCGGTTGGAGATATGAAGTTTCAACAGAAATGCCTTGGTAAAATGAGTGATGTGTCTGAACAGCAGGGGAGAACGGTATTATATGTAAGCCATAACATGAATACGGTTAGAAGACTGTGTACAAGATGCGTTGTACTTAGTAAAGGCAAAGTGATTTTTGATGGAGATGTTGAAGCGGCTATTGAAATTTATATGCAAGATAAGGAGATTACGCAGGATAAAAAAATAGATCTGTCAATCAAAGAAAGACCAGAATATATGCGGGGAACAAACAAAATAGAATTACAATCTTTTGAAATTCTAAATCATAGTGATTATATTTTCAAAGATACGGATAAGTTAGAGTTTAATTTAAAGTGGAAAACAAAGGAATATTATAAAAAAATTGGGCTTAGATGCGAGTTTCGTTATGCAGATGGGACAGGTGTAACAACTTCATTTATTGAGGATATCGGAGGAGAATTTTCTGAGGGAAATTGGGAAAAAGATTTTAGTATAGATTTGTCATATTTTACGCCTGGAAAATATACAGTCACTATTGTTCCTTATCACGAAAATGAAATTACAAAAAAAAGTATTGACGATGATATTATAATTAATGCTTTTTCGTTTGAAATAGAACAGAGTGATATGCAGGTGATGTGGAATGTGCATACATGGGGACATGTAAAATTGGATATATTGGGCGTAAAGGGATAAGGATAGTAATATGAAGTTATTTAGTGTAATTATTCCAGTATATAATACGGAAAAATATCTTAGAGAATGTTTGGAGTCTGTTAGAAAACAATCTTTCTCAGATTTTGAGGTTATATTAGTAGATGATGGATCAAGGGATAAAAGTCCAGCTATTTGTGACGAGTATGAAAAAAAAGACGATAGATTTAAATGTATACATATTTGTAATGGTGGGCTTGCAAATGCGCGTAATACAGGGATGCATTATTCAAAAGGTAAATATATTTGCTTTGTTGATTCTGATGATTTTATTGATGAGGAGTATTTAGCTTCATATTATTCAGTATTTTATAACAATGAAAATATAGATTTTGTGTATTCTGGAATTCGAAAATATCCCTCTAATCAAGAGATACTTCCACCATTTGAAAAAAATGTTATCCAATCCGGCATTACTATGATTGAGAAAAAACCAAACGTATTTTCTCAAGGAGCAATTCCTTTTTCCGTTAGGTATTGTTTTAGCCGAAAGTTTTTGCTTAAATATCAATTAATATTTAATAAAGATATTAAATATGCGGAGGATTCACCATTTAATATGAGTGCTTTTATGTATGGGAAACGAGTGGTTTGTATTGAAAAGGTTAACTATAATTATAGATCTAATGAAAATTCCATAACAAGTAGTTACAAACCCACGATGATTGAAGATTTAGATAAGTACCATAAAGTTCAAATGAAAATGTATAAATTATTAAAGAATAGTCAATTTGAATATATGTATGATATGTCAGTGAAAAGTATCACAGAATGGATTCCCTCATGCATAGATAATTTTAAAAAGACTAAAAATGGATTTTCTTATAGAGAAGCGAAAATGTTAATAAAATCTGAATTTGTTCAAGATAGTATTGGCTTTATGATAAAGAACAAATTGATGGTAAGAAAACTACAAAAAATTTATTATTGGATGATAAAAAATAAAATAACGATAGTGCATTTTATTTGGAAATATTGTAATTTGGATATTTTCGTTTGAATATTATGTGGTTATTGTGCATTTTGATAAAATTAGTTATTATTTTTTGAAGTTATATACAAGTAAAGGAATGTTAAATTATGCTATGGATACAGTTGGGATTAAACATATTAATTGTTGTAACTATTTTAGCTTTCTTTGAATTGTTAAATTATAGACACAAAATAGTAAAAAAGATAATTCGAAGATTTTATCAGGGGAGATTTCAATCTGTAAAGGATTGGGAAAATGCTATTTATAAAAGAAACATTAAGTGGCTTAATAATACGCCAGTAGTAAAAGCATCAGATATACAAAAAACCTTTTTGGCTAGTATATTTACTTCCAAAAAGGGAAAGGAGTCTATTCAGGTTTGGCAAGGTGCATCTATTTATCTTTCATTGAAGGAATATATGCTGATTCATCAAGATGAAAAATGTATTCTAGAAATGAAAAAATTTGAAAATAATTATAAAAATAGATATAAAATAAGTGAAATTAGAGACTCCGACTATGGGATGCTTGCATTTTCTATGCTTGACATTCCACAATCAGATGATTTAACAAAGTCTATGGTACAATATGTAACAGATAATCAGGTTACAACAGGGGAAATTTTATATAAAAAAGGTGTCAAAAACATATCATTTGTGGATACATTAGGGTTTATATGCCCATTTTTAACAAAGTATGGTGTTTTGGAAGGTGATTCAAAATACGTTAATACAGCGATAGAGCAGTTAGAGCTTTATTTAGTGAATGGGACAGAATCCAATTCTAAATTACCATTTCATGCATATGTAATTGATTCGCATATAAAAAAGGGAGTATGTGACTGGGCTAGAGGTCTTGCATGGCTATTAATTGGAATGATGGATAGTTATTTGAGTCTTAGACATCCATCACCATATGATAAATTTTTTGATAAGTATCTTTTGGAGTATGCAGAAATATTGGTTAGTTTACAGCGTAGTGATGGAGGATTTACGTGGCAGTTATTATCAGGTTATCAGACAGATTCTTCGGCAACATCAGTTTTTGGATGGTATTTGGCGTGTTGTGCCGAGATATTTGGTAATAAAAAATATTTAAAGAGTGCAAAACAGTGTAGAAAATTTATTATGACAGTAACTAATAATAATGGAATCATTGATTATTGCCAAGGAGATACACTTGGTATAGGCGTTTATTCAAGATGTTTTGATTATATGCCCTTTGCGCAAGGGTATGCATTAAGGATGCAAAAGACCATAGAAGATGCAGAAAAAATGCTTAAAGGACGAACGATTACTTAATTATAAAATTAAGATAATAAGTGAAAAAATACATTTATTTTACAGATTGAGGAAGAAAGAGGTGAAGTTAAGGTGAAAATTTTGATGACTCCTCATAGCGGTTGTTATAATCATGGTTGTGAGGCAATAGTAAAATCAACAGTAGATATGTTGGGAAAGAATAATGAATTATTTTTGTATTCTTATGATATAGAGAATGATAAAAAATATGGGTTGGATCAAATATGTACATTAATTGAAAATGTTTCGGAGAAAAGAATTATATCCAAATGGAAGCAGTATTCTTTTACATTAAAAGAAAAAATTACCCATGGAGATAGGGATTTGGAAGAACTTTCATATCGACATAAAAAAGCATTATTTGATACAAAAAATACATTCGTTCTTTCGATTGGCGGAGATAATTATTGCTATACTGGCATGCAACATATGCTAAGTGAACAATTAAAATGTTTTACTTATAATAAAATGAAATGTGGATTGTGGGGCTGTTCATTAGAAGAAGATGTATTAACACCTAATGTAATAGAAGATTTAAAGCAATATAAATTGATAACAGTGCGAGAGACAATATCACAAGAACTATTATTAAGAAATGGAATTAGTGATTCGGTTGTTTTGTGTTCAGATCCAGCCTTTACACTAAAAAAGGAAAACGTAACAGACTATGATGAATTTTTGCGGGATCACAATACAATTGGACTTAATATGAGTGCACTTATAAATCGGTATGATTCATATTCAAAGGCTACATATAGAAATTTTTACAATTTAATTAATACTATATTAGAGACAACAGATTCTAATATCTTAATGATACCTCATGTTCGTCAAAAGGGAAATGATGATTTAGATTCTATTTCTGAAATGGCATCTCAATTTCAGTCTAATCGTATAGCTGTGATTGATAATGATTATAATTGTATGCAATTGAAGGATATCATTTCGAAATGTAGAGTATTTATAGGGTGCAGGACTCACGCAACTATTGCGGCATATTCTACGGGAGTTCCAACATTGGTAATAGGATACTCTACGAAATCTAGGGGTATATGCAAGGATTTGTTTGGTACGACAGAAGGTTTATTAGTAGATGCTCGAAAGTTTAGGACAGATGATGATCTTGTTAATGAATTTAGAGTATTTATGCATAACGAAGATGCAATAAGAAAGGATTTAAAGACTATCATGCCTGAATATATTCAAAAGGCATATACGGGTGTAAATTCAATACAACAAATATTTAATTTTTAAAGGAGCAAGAGGATGAAGATAGCAATAGCAGGCACAGGATATGTAGGATTATCTATTGCCACGCTATTATCTCAGAATCATGAGGTTATGGCAGTAGATATTGTACCTGAAAAAGTGGACTTAATCAATAAGCGTAAGTCACCAATTCAGGATGAATATATTGAAAAATATTTAGCAGAAAAAGATTTAAATTTAATTGCGACTTTGGATGCAGAAAAAGCTTATAAAGATGCAGATTTTGTAGTGATTGCGGCACCGACAAATTATGATAGTAAGAAGAATTTTTTTGATACCTCTGCCGTAGAGGAAGTGATTAAGTCGGTTATCCAATATAATCCCGATGCTGTGATGGTAATCAAGTCAACAATACCGGTCGGCTTTACGGAAATGGCTCGTGAAAAATACAATTGTGATAATATTATTTTTAGCCCTGAATTCTTAAGAGAATCAAAAGCATTATATGATAACTTGTATCCAAGCCGTATTATAGTTGGAACAGATGTGGAAAACGTTCGTTTAGTAAAAGCTGCGAATACTTTTGCGGCTTTGTTACGGGAAGGAGCAATTAAAGAAGATATACATACTTTAATCATGGGATTTACCGAAGCAGAAGCTGTGAAGTTGTTTTCGAACACATATCTTGCATTACGAGTTTCGTATTTTAATGAATTAGATACTTACGCTGAAATGAAAGGCTTAAACACACAGCAGATTATTGACGGAGTGTGTCTTGATCCACGTATAGGTACTCATTATAATAATCCTTCATTTGGGTATGGAGGCTATTGTTTGCCTAAGGATACAAAACAGCTTCTTGCAAATTATGAAGATGTGCCTCAAAATATGATGTCTGCAATTGTAGAATCAAACCGTACAAGGAAAGATTTTGTGGCAGATAGAGTGCTTAAGATGGCAGGATATTATGATTATTACAATAGAGGAGAGTTTTCAGCGGCAGAAGAAAAAGAATGTATTGTCGGGGTTTATAGGTTGACTATGAAAAGTAATTCAGATAATTTTCGTCAGAGCAGTATTCAAGGGGTTATGAAACGTATAAAAGCAAAAGGAGCAACAGTAATTGTATACGAACCTACATTGGAAGATGGCGGTACATTTTTTGGAAGTAAAGTTGTTAATGATTTAGAAGCATTTAAAGAAAAAAGTCAGGTAATTATTGCCAATAGGTTTGACAGTTGCCTGGAAGATGTCCAGGATAAAGTATATTCTAGAGATATATTTAAAAGAGATTAAGGAGAGGGATAAAAAATGAGTACATTTAAAGACAAAATATTATTAATTACAGGAGGAACAGGTTCCTTTGGAAACGCTGTTCTCAATGGATTTTTAGAAACCGATATCAAAGAAATCCGTATTTTCTCACGTGATGAGAAAAAGCAGGATGATATGAGACATGAGTTCCAGGCAAAAATGCCGGAAGCATCAAATAAGATTAAGTTCTTTATAGGGGATGTTCGTGACTTGGCATCTGTAAAAAATGCAATGCACGGGGTAGATTATATCTTCCATGCAGCAGCTTTAAAACAGGTTCCATCATGTGAGTTTTTCCCGATTGAAGCTGTAAAGACGAACGTACTCGGTACAGAAAATGTATTAACAGCTGCAATTGAAGAAGGTGTAAAATCTGTTATCTGTCTTTCTACAGATAAAGCAGCTTATCCGGTGAACGCAATGGGGACAAGCAAGGCAATGATGGAGAAAGTCATTGTAGCTAAATCAAGAACCGTAGATCCGGAAAAAACGAAAATCTGCTGTACTCGTTACGGAAACGTTATGTGTTCCCGTGGATCAGTAATCCCGCTTTGGATTGAACAGATCAAAGCAGGGAATCCGATTACCATTACAGAACCTTCTATGACAAGATTCATTATGAGCTTGGAAGAAGCGGTGGATCTGGTCCTGTTTGCATTTGAAAATGGGACAAGCGGAGATATTCTGGTACAGAAAGCGCCTGCATGTACGATTGAAGTATTGGCAAAAGCTGTGACAGAATTGTTTGCACCGGGACATGAAATCAAAGTGATCGGTATCCGTCATGGAGAAAAGATGTATGAGACATTACTTACAAATGAAGAATGTGCAAATGCAGTGGATATGGGTGAGTTCTACAGGGTACCATGCGATAAGAGAGATTTGAATTACGATAAGTATTTTAAGGATGGAGATACAGAAAGAAATACATTGACAGAATTTAACTCCAGCAATACAGAGTTATTGGATGTAGAGCAAGTGAAAGAAAAATTATTGACACTGCAGTATATCAGAGATGAATTAGCAGAGTGGGAGAATCGATAATGAAAGTTCTTATAACAGGTGCGCAAGGTTTTGTCGGAAAAAACCTTGCAGCCAACTTATATTGTATCAAAGATGGAAAAA
>OBUS01000726.1_pt1 | contig 13475 bp, 15 predicted proteins | sample 1475921 | NCBI WGS metagenome assembly OBUS01 (sample SAMEA2579948, study PRJEB22360) | human gut metagenome | reverse complement strand
GGGAGAATCCGTGAGTGATCTGTTTATCGCGGGAATTATTCCGGGACTTTTGATTGGCGGCCTGCTGATGATCTATGCAATCTATTACTGTAAGAAATATGGAGAAGACAAAGAAAAGATTGCAGAAGAGATTGGAAAATTACATGCGAAAGGCTTTTTGAAAGTGTTAAAAGAGAGCTTTTTTGCCCTGTTTAGTCCGGTTATTATTTTAGGGTGCATTTATTTGGGAATTGCTTCACCGACAGAGGCTGCGGTTATCTCGGTTTTCTATGCGTTGATTATCAGTCTTTTTATCTATCGCACGATTCAGGTGAAGGATATTTGGGGAATCATTGTAGAATCCACAAGAACTTATGCGCCGCTGTTATTTATACTTGCAGCGTCAATTGCGTTTTCGCGGGTGCTTACACTGATGCAGGTGCCACAGGCAGTCAGCGAATGGATTTTGACACACTTTAGTAATCCGATTGTCATTTTAATTGTGATTAATATCTTTTTACTGATTGTGGGAATGGTGATGGATACGACACCGGCGATCTTGATCTTAAGCCCGATTTTATTACCGATTGTAACAGAAATCGGAATGGACCCGATTCATTTTGGTGTGATGATGGTTGTAAACCTTGCAATTGGTTTTGTGACACCTCCGATCGGAGTCAATTTGTTCGTGGCAAGTTCACTTACGGAGATACCGATTATGGAAATTGCAAAAAAAGCATTTCCGATGATTGTGTTCTTCTTGATCGCGTTACTGCTGATTACATTTGTACCAGGTATCAGTCTTGTGCTATTGTAGGAGGGAAATCTGATGAAGAAAAAAATATATATGGCGACAGCGGTGTTGGCTGCTGTGCTCTTGTCCGGATGCGCCAAGGAGAGCGATGTGCAAAGATACGCTTGGCCACTTGCGACATCCAGTCCTGAAGACACGGTGACACAGTTGTTCTCGGAAAAATTTGCAGAAGAGGTGGATCGGCTAAGTGACGGAAAGATGAAGATTCAAGTATATCCAAACAGTACGCTTGGCGGAGACCGTGAATTGTTAGAAAGCTGTAAAGACGGAGATATTCCGTTTGTCGTACAAAATACAGCGCCGCAGGTTACGTTTATGAAAGATGTCGCGGTGTTTGACATTCCATGTGTGTTTGACTCTATTGAAGAAGTCCGCAACAAAGTGGATGATGCGAAGTTTTATGGTCTGATGGAAGATGTTTACAAAGATGCGGGCTATAAGCTGTTGGGGTATGCGGATCAGGGGTTCCGTGTCATGTCCACGAACAAAAATGTTACTTCTCTGTCGGATTTTAAGGGACAAAAGATCAGAACAATGGAGAATCCGTATCATATGGATTTCTGGAAGTCGCTCAAAGCGAATCCGACACCTATGACTTTCAGTGAGGTGTACATCGGGCTTCAGCAAGGAACGATCGATGCACAGGAAAACCCATATGAGGTTATTGTTTCCAGTCGATTATATGAACAGCAGGATTATGTGGTTGAGACAAATCATCTGCCGCATTTGATTTCTTTGATTGTCAGTGATGAATTTTTTGAAGGGCTTTCAAAGAAAGAGCAAAACGTGATCACAGAGGCTTCTGAGATTGCAAAAAAATACGCAAGAGAGCAGTCGGACACCCGCATTGCGGAAAAAATCAAGGTGATTGAGGAAAGTGGAACGAAGATTGTTCCTATGAGTGACGAACTAAGACAAGAGGTGCGGGATGCCTCAAAAGGAGTGACAGAAGAGATTCGTCACAGTGTGTCAAAAGACATTGTAGATGCGTATTTGGAACAATAATTAAGTGGATAGAAAAAAAAGGTTGAAAAATCGTACAAACTATTATAGAATGAATAGAAGTGAAGAAGAATATTTATGCTTAAAGGAGCATGTCCCGCAAGATGTAGTGATACATGTGGGAATAATTAAGGAGGATAACAGATGATTTCAGCAGGAGATTTTAAAAATGGTGTAACCCTTGAAATTGACGGGAATATTTATCAGATTTTAGAATTCCAACATGTAAAACCAGGTAAAGGTGCAGCGTTCGTTAGAACAAAATTAAAAAATATTATCAGTGGTGGAGCTGTAGAAAAAACATTTAGACCTACAGAAAAATTCCCAAAAGCTCATATCGAAAGAAAAGATATGCAGTACTTATATTCTGATGGAGAATTGTATCACTTCATGGATGTTGAGACATATGATCAGATCGCATTGAATGAAGATGCAATTGGTGATTCACTCAAATTTGTAAAAGAGAATGAGATGGTGAAGATTTGTTCTCACAATGGCAATGTATTTGCTGTAGAGCCACCATTGTTCGTAGAACTTGCGATCACAGAGACAGAGCCAGGATTTAAAGGAGATACAGCACAGGGTGCGACAAAACCAGCTACTGTGGAGACAGGAGCAGTTGTATACGTACCGTTGTTTGTAGAACAAGGCGATGTTCTGAAGATTGATACACGTACAGGAGAGTACTTATCAAGAGTATAATGGATCCTGTTCAGATATCTGATAACGGAGAGGATGAGTTTATTTTATAGGATAGCTCATCCTTTTTTTGTTACAGAGGAAATGTTAGCGTATGGATAAAAAATTCAAAAAAGCATTGTATTTTTCAGAAGCTTCGGTTATAATCAAAAAACCATAATATATTTCAAATCTATTTTCTTTGACAGATTCATGTCAATTTTTCAAGAGGGATAAAAAGAAAGCAACTCACAGGAAAGGAGTTTATATGAATTATCAGCAATTTGTGAGTGCAGTAGAAGTAAGAATAAAGCAACAGGTGAAAGAAGGGATGTCAGTATGTATTCAGACGACGATGAAAAATAATGGAAAAAACAGAGTCGGAATCATGGTCAGTGAAAAAGGAATCAATGTATCACCGACGATTTATCTGGAAGAATATTTTGAGCAGTATCAGAAACATCAGTCACTTGACCGGATTGTAAAGAGCATTTTAAAATTGTATCAGGAAGTGCGCATAGAGCATGCGTGGGAGACTTCAGTATTGCAGAGTTTTTCAAAAATGCAGCAAAAAATTGTGTACAAACTGATTCATGCGGAGGAGAATGCAGAACTTCTCGAACAGATTCCGCATGTGTGCGTGTTGGATTTGGCGATTGTATTCTATGTGCTGCTGGATGTCAGTAAATCAGGAACAGCCACCATATTGATCACAGATGATATTGTGAAAATGTGGGGTGTGGAAAAAGAGAAAATCTATAACATTGCACATCAGAACACGAAAAAACTCCTGCCGCCGGAATTTCAAACAATGCGCTCCGTGGTGGCTGAATTGCTTGGCGAAGAGACAAACGATGAAGAGGAAGAAGATTTTATGTATGTGCTCACCAATGAAATCCGAAGTTTTGGTGCTGCGTGCATTTTGTATGATAAAGTGCTTGAGGATATTGGAAATCAGCTCGGAGAAAATTATTATGTACTCCCAAGCAGTATACATGAAGTGATTATTGTGCCGGAGAGTAAGAGCCCGAACCGTATCGATCTGGAGGATATGATTGAAGAGATCAACGATACGCAGGTGGAAGAGGAGGAAATCCTCTCTTACAGAGCATATTATTTCAGCAGAAAAGAAAACCGACTAATTTTGTGATTTTGTAAATCCCGACAGAATTTCTTTACTTTTGGAGAAAAGTGTGATATTATTTAAAAGTCGTTTACGATGTAAACGACTCTTATACACCTATAGCTCAGGGGATAGAGCACCGCCCTCCGGAGGCGGGGGCGGCGGGGGGGGACCCCCCCGGGGGGGTTAAAAAAGAATTTGAGAATGGTATAAAGTGTAGGATAGAGGAAGAGAAATGTCACAATATAGGCAAGCATTTAAGAAAGCATTTCCTTATACAATTCCGGTGTTGACGGGATATTTGTTTATAGGAATTGCGTTTGGTGTGATGTATGCAGAAAAGGGATATTCTTTCGTATGGGCGATATTAATGAGTCTGCTTGTATATGCAGGTTCTGGACAATACCTGGCAGTGAATTTTTTCGTGCCGGGTATTTCTTTTTTACAAGTCATTTTTTTGACATTTATGGTGAATGTCAGACATGTGTTTTATGGAATCTCTCTTTTGGAAAAATTTAATAAAATGGGCAAATCAAGATGGTATATGATTTTCAGCTTGACGGATGAGACGTACTCATTGCTTTGTACGACAAAAGTGCCTCAGGGAGTAGCGGAAGAAAAGTTTCTTTTGGCGATCGCACTTTTGAATCAATCTTATTGGGTGATTGGTTCTGCAATCGGTGGTTTGGTGGGAAGTCTTCTTCCGATCAATTCAGAGGGAATTGATTTTGCAATGACGGCATTGTTTGTTGTGATCTTTATTGAACAATGGATGGAGAAAAAGAACCGGATACCGGCGGTGATCGGTGTTGTGGGGGCGTTTGTTTGTCTGCAGATTTTTGGCGCGGACAGTTTTGTATTGCCGTCGATGCTTTTGATTGTTCTTATATTGTTTGTGGGGAAAAAGAGATTGGATAAGGAGGAAGAAAGATGCCGGTAAGTGCGGGAATTTCGATTTTGATTATTTTGGCGGTTGCACTGACTACATTTGCAACGAGAGTTACTCCTTTTTTGGTCTTTCCAAAAGGAAAAGAGATTCCAGAGACGATACAGTATCTTGGAAAAGTATTGACACCGGCAGTGATCGGGATGCTTGTTGTATATTGTTTAAAAAGTACACCGGTGCGGGAGGCGCCGCATGGTGTTCCGGAGTTGATTGCTGTGGCCACGGTTGCGGTACTGCATGTGTGGAAACGAAACAATCTGCTCAGTATCGGGGCTGGAACGGTGCTATATATGTTTTTGATTCAGGTTGTATTTTAATAAAAATAGGGACGAGGGTTTCAAAAAGAACCCTTGTCCCTGTTTTTTAGTTGAGATTTGTTTTTTTCTTTAGTAAGTAGTATGTACCACCGAAGAACAGGAATGTTTCCAGGACACATATGATGGCGCTTGCCTTATAAGAACTTAAGAATGCTGTTGTGGCAAGCGAATCAGAGGAAGCGCTCAAAAATGGATCATATCCAACTGCAAACATGACGATCAGCATCAACACAGAAAAAACTGTTGAAATTGCAAAGTAAGCAATGATCGCTCCGAGCACTCTGTGCGAAGAAAGGAGCTGCCCGATAGATACTGAAAAATAGTAAAGTGCCACATTCCCAAAACATCCGACAACAGAGATTCCGACAGTCGACCAGAAAAACAGGCTTGGTGACATCTCCAATGCTTTTTCCAGCTCATTAAGCGCCTCTGCAGAGTTTTGATAAACCTGTGGTATGATAACCACAATTGCAAGTCCTGCGATGACGATTGCGAGATCTAAAATACTCCAGACGCATGCTGCAAATGCTTTGGAAAACAGAAGCTGTCCTCTTGTCGCCGGAAGCGTTAGTGTCAGATATCCTTCGTCGGTATACAGGCTTTTATAATAGCGTACTACAATTAAAATAGATGTCGCACATGGTACAACGATCCAGATGGAGATCAGGAATACAAATGAGACAATCAATATCACATTTGGCAGGTCCATCGTGGCCATCGCCTGAAACATAAATCGTCCAATCAGACAGGCAACCAGCAAAAGAATATGAATCGGAAGTAAAAATCGGGAGAGTGCCCGAAATTCGTGTTTAATTAATTTACCTAACATCTGAATACCTCCCTGAATAATGTGTCTACGGATTTTCCGTGCTCAATTCGGATGTCATCCACACTTGCATTGAGTGCGATGTGCCCGTTTTGAAGAAAAAGAACACGGTCTAAAATGTTTTCAATATCTGTGATCAAATGTGTAGAGATCAATATTGTAGCATTTTCATTATAGTTTGTAAGAATGGTGTTCAGTATATAATCACGTGCTGCCGGATCAACACCGCCGATTGGTTCGTCCAATACGTACAAATCTGCATTGCGGCTCATGACTAAAATCAATTGTACCTTTTCTTTTGTCCCTTTGGAAAAGGTGCGGAGTCTTGCATTTGGATCAATCTGCAAATGTGCAAGCATCTCATAGGCACGTTTCTCATCAAAATTCTCATAAAAGTCTTTGAAATAAGAGACAATCTCTTTTACTTTCATCCAGTCACTTAAGTATGTCCGTTCCGGAAGGTAAGAGACAATATTTCGTGTGGTGACAGATGGTTCTGCCCCGTCGATCAATATGCGTCCATCTGTTGGAACGAGCAGACCGTTGATGAGTTTGATCAATGTTGTCTTTCCGCTTCCGTTTGGTCCTAAAAGACCGATAATCTGTCCTCTGTCCAGAGATAGATTTAAGTTCGATAATGCAGTAAAGCTTCCGTAATTTTTGGTAAGTCCTCTGCACTCCAAAATAGGATTCATCTATTTTTCCCCCTTTATTCTCTCTTCCATAAGTTGTAAAGCTTCTTCTTCTCGAAAACCGAGTTGTTTCATTTTTTCGAAAAATTCTAAGATATGTTCATTGGCAAGATGCTGTTTTAGTTCTTTTATCATAGTTGCGTCCTCCGTAATAAAACGTCCACTCGTTCTCTGTGAGTATACCAAACCAACACGTTCCAGTTCTGATAAAGCTTTTTGCATCGTGTTTGGATTTACAGCAGCTTCTATTGCGAGATCGCGTACAGAAGGAAGCTTGTCACCAGCGTGGTATTTGCCCGATACAATATCCATTTGTATACGTTCCATAAGCTGCAGATAAATAGGTCGGTCATTGCTTAGTTCCCATGGCATTTAAGAATCACCTCTCTTTGTATTAAGTATATAATACAATATTACAATTAGAAGAAGAGAAAGTCAAGAGGAAGGTAAAATAATCATCTTAAAGGATAGAAGAGAATGTCTTGGCTTTTAACATTTCAATTTCGTGTTTGTAAGGTGCGAAAGATTTTTTTGGATTCTCTGTAGATGGAATATAAGGTGTCTCCAAAATCTTTGGCACTGTTTCGAAGTCTTTGTGATGCACGATATAGGAGAGCGCATCAAAGCCGATTTCACCGAGACCTATGTTGGCATGGCGATCCTTGGAAGCGCCGCGTATATTTTTGCTGTCATTAATGTGAAAGACGGCAATCTGCTCTTTGCCTATGAGTTTGTCAAAATGGTCGATGACTCCGTCAAAATCGTGAATGATATCATAGCCACTGTCATGTGTATGGCAGGTATCAAAGCAGACGCGCAGCTTTTCGTTGTGGACAACACCGTCATAGATGCGTGCAAGTTCCTCGAAAGACCGTCCGATCTCGGTTCCCTTTCCTGCCATTGTCTCCAAGGCAATATTACAATTCGTGTTCTCGGTCAGGACAGTGTTTAATCCTTTTACGATTTGTGCAATTCCGGCATCTGCTCCGGCGCCTACGTGTGCGCCTGGATGGAGAATCAAAGTGTGACTTTTACAGCTTTCTGTTCGTTCCAATTCTAGCTGCAAAAATTCTACTGCCAGCTCAAAAGTTTCCGGTTTGATTGTATTTCCAAGATTGATGATATACGGTGCATGCACAACGATTTCGTCAATTCCGTGAGCGGACATGTAATCCCATGCCGCATCAATATTTAATTCACTGATATCTTTTCGGCGCGTATTTTGGGGTGCGCCTGTATAAAACATAAAGGTATTGGCGTTGTATGAGACGGCTTCTTTTGCTGAACCAAGCAGCATCTCTTTGCCACTCATACCTACATGAGAGCCTATTTTCATAATGTTTCCTCACTTTCGTAATATAATATATTTAAGAGCTAATAATAGTAATCGTTCCTAAATATATCATGGAAGAAAAGAAAATGCAATAACGAACGAAATCTTTTGCAAATATATGGTTGTTGCAATGAAATCCTTGTGCTAAAATAAGAAAGTATAAGAAAAAATATGAATGAACGAAATAGAGCAGATGCAAAGCAGGAGGAACTATGAAAAAAATAGCAGATATTTTAACATTTGAATTGGAAGCTGCCTTTGAGAAAGCAGGATATGATAAACAATATGCAAAGGTTACATTGTCAAACAGACCGGATTTGTGTGAATATCAGTGTAATGGTGCGATGGCGGCGGCAAAAGCTTATAAGAAAGCACCGATCATGATTGCCAATGATGTGGTTGAAGTATTAAAAGAAAGTGTTTGCATTGAGCAGGTGGAGGCGGTCAATCCAGGATTTATCAATATTATTCTGGACGGTGAGTTTGTCGCTTCTTATTTAGGAAAAATGTCAGAGCAGGAAAAGCTTGGTGTGGAAGAGCCGACAAAGCAGAAGACAATCATTGTGGATTACGGCGGAGCGAATGTTGCAAAGCCGCTTCACGTAGGGCATCTTCGCTCAGCGGTAATTGGGGAAAGCGTAAAACGAATCGGGAAATATGTCGGACATAAGATGATTGGAGATGTACATCTTGGAGACTGGGGATACCAGATGGGACTTGTCATCACAGAGCTGAAAAAGAGAAAACCGGAGCTTCCATATTTTGACGATCAGTTTGAAGGAGAATATCCAGAAGAATCACCGTTTACGATCACCGAGTTGGAAGAGATTTATCCGACAGCGAGCGCATACGCAAAAGAACATGAAGATTATAAAGAAGAGGCATTGCAGGCGACATTCTTATTACAGAATGGGCATAGAGGATACACTGCAATCTGGAAACACATTATGGATGTTTCTGTTGCAGATTTAAAAAAGAATTACGGTGCATTGAATGTGGAATTTGATCTTTGGAAAGGCGAGGCAGATGCGCAGCCATATATTCCGGAGATGGTAGAATACATGAAAAAAGAAGGTTATGCACATATTGATCAGGGAGCGCTTGTCGTAGATGTCAAAGAAGAGACCGATACAAAAGAGATCCCGCCGTGTATGATCTTAAAATCTGACGGAGCGGCATTGTATGATACGACAGATCTTGCTACACTGATCGAACGTGAGAAACTGTATCATCCGGATGAGGTAATCTACCTTGCAGATAAGCGTCAGGAACTGCATTTTGTGCAGGTATTCCGTTGCGCGAAAAAGACAAAGATCATCAATGAGAATACGGAATTGAAGTTCATTGGATTTGGTACAATGAACGGAAAAGACGGAAAACCATTTAAGACGAGAGACGGCGGAGTGATGCGTCTGGAGAGTCTGATCAATGACATCAATGAGGAGATGTATAAAAAAATTGCAGAGAACCGTACGATGTCCGAAGAAGAGGCGAGAAAGACAGCACAGATGGTTGCACTTTCTGCCATGAAATACGGAGATTTGTCAAATCAGGCTGCAAAGGATTATGTGTTTGATGTGGAAAGATTTATCTCTTTCGAGGGAAATACAGGACCGTACAATTTATATACGATTGTGCGTATCAAATCAATTCTTGCAAAATATGCAGAAAGTGGAAAAGATGCAGCCAAGTGCAAAATGAAAAAACCTCAGACACAGAGTGAAAAAGCATTGATGCTGGAGGTTGCAAAATTTAATAATGTCATTGAGACAGCGTTTGAAGAACTTGCGCCACACAAAATCTGTGCATACATTTATGATTTATCAAATGCATTTAACCGTTTCTATCATGAAACAAAGATTCTTTCGGAGGAAAACGAAGAAAGAAAAGCAGGGTTTATCGCATTGTTACTGATTACAAAACGGGCATTGGAGGCATGTATTGACATGCTTGGTTTTGAGGCTCCGGAAAGGATGTAGGATATGACAGAAAAGTTATTTTATGAAGATAGTCATATGGTAACCTTTTCGGCAACGGTTTTCTCGTGTGAACAATCAGGGGAAGTATATGAGGTGGTTCTTGACAGAACTGCCTTTTTTCCTGAGGGAGGGGGACAATACGCAGATACCGGGAGACTGGACGATGCAAAAGTGACAGATGTGCAGGAAAAAGCCGGAATCATTTACCATAAGACGAACCAACCTTTGGAAATAGGAAAAACAGTACAGGGCACGATTGACTGGGAAGAACGGTTTTCGAAGATGCAGCAGCATTCCGGAGAACATATTGTATCAGGGATTGTACATGCGGCATATGGTTATGACAATGTCGGATTTCATATGGGAAAAGATGCAATTACAATGGATTTCAACGGCAGCATTTCTAAAGAAGAATTAAAAGAGATTGAGCGAAAAGCCAATGAAGCAGTGGTGAAGAATCTGGATATCAAGGTGTTGTATCCTGCTAAAGAGGAATTAGATTCAATTGCTTACAGAAGTAAGATTGAGATTGAAGGGCAGGTACGCATTGTGGAGATACCAGGATATGATGTGTGCGCCTGTTGTGCACCGCATGTCAAAAAGACTGGGGAGATTGGATTGATCAAGCTTTTGAATGTGCAGAATTATAAAGGTGGCGTACGAATTTCCATGCTCTGTGGATTCCGGGCACTTCAGGATTATGAGCAGAAAGCAGAGAGTGTGAAAAATATTTCTGTTTTGCTGTCAGCCCCGGAGGAGGAAGTCTTTTCAGAAGTCACCAGATTAAAGCAAGAGATTTCATCTGGAAAAGCGAAGGTTTCACAGCTTCAGCAAAAGCTTCTTGTCTATAAGGTGGAGCAGATTCCACAATCCCAAGAAGTAGTCGTTTGGTTTGAGGAAGAGCTTGAGGGAAATGCACCGAGAGAATTGACAAACTTTATCATAGAAAACGGTGCTTCAATTGGAGCTGTATTTGCGGGAGATGAAAAAGATGGCTATCGCTATGTGATTGGAAGTAAAAGTTGTGATACACGAATATTTTCAAAACGATTAAATGAAAAATTCGGCGGAAGAGGCGGTGGAAAACCAGAGATGGTACAAGGTTCTTTGGCGGGAAGAGAAGAAGAAATTCGAAAGGAAGTGGAACTGTGCAGCAAAGAAGTCCTGGACAGCGGATTTGGAGACTGATCGGTCCGATTATTGTAAAAATGGCGGTTGCATTTGTGGTGGAGGCAGTTGTGATTTTTCTGTATGCGATATTTGTGCATCCGGAGACATTTCAAGCGGTGTCCAGCCAGGAAGAACTGATGCAAAAGACGGTGGAGCTGACAGATGGTGTTTTGAAATATGCAACACAGATTAGCGCATTGGCTGCGCTTTGTACGATACCGATTCTTGCGTGGATGTTTCGAAAAGACCGGAAGCTGGAAAAAGAAAGTAGAGTTACACCGCAAAAAAAAGCGGCTTTTGGAAAATATATTTTGATTGTCGGAATCAGTATATCGGTTGCGCTAGGGGTTAACAATTTGTTGCTTTTGAGCAATCTCTCAGAAGTGAGTGAGGGCTATAAACAGGCGTCGGAGATGTTATACACTCCGTCTTTACCGGTACAGATCATATGTCTTGGCATTGTTATTCCGATCATGGAAGAGTTGATTTTTAGAGGACTGCTCTTCAAGCGTCTGAGAGAAGTTATGCCGATGGTTCCGGCAGTGATTTATTCTGCGCTGTTTTTCGGATTGTATCATGGAAATCTGGTGCAGATTATTTATGGAACAATATGCGGTCTTCTTTTGGCATATGTCTATGAAAAATTCGGCTCGTTAAAAGCGCCGGTTTTGATGCATATGACCATGAATATATTAGCTTGTGTAGTGACTGAACTGAACGGATTTGCGTGGATGCTGGAGCAGCCGATGCGAATGGGAATTATCACTGTACTCTGTGCTCTGGTGGCATCAGGCATGTTTGTTTTGATAAAAGATATGTAAAATAGAAAAATACAAATTGGGAGCGCTCGTTCATAGCAAACGTGCGCTCCCGATTATTATGGTGTTTTCCGTTATTCGGCTGGAATGATCTCGATCCAATATCCATCCGGGTCAGAAATAAAGTAGATTCCCATATCCGGATTCTCAAAACAGACACATCCCATCTCTTTGTGATATTTGAATGCAGCATCAAAATCAGATGTCTCAAATGCCAGATGAAATTCATTGTCTCCAAGATTATAAGGACGGTCCCAGTCACGAAGCCATGTCAGTTCGAGCTTCTGAGTAGAAGTCTTGTCGCTTAAGAATGCGAGAATAAAGCTTCCGTCCTCCGCCTCTCTTTTACGAACAACTTCAAGACCAAGTGCTTTCTTGTAAAATTCCAGTGATTTCTCCAAATCTAATACATTTAAGTTGTTATGATTGAATGTAAAGTTCATAATGTACCTCCTAATATGTATTTTTTGTTGCAAATATAGCATACCATATATTACAAAGAAAAGGCAAAAGGAAAATGAATATTACAAAAATATTAAAAAATATTGCAAAAATGTATGAAGTGTTATATAATCGGGGTAATGAGGGTTGTAAAGAAAATACTAAAAAAATTCGGGATAGGTGGAATAATGAATAAATTTGGAAAGACTTTATTGACCTCTCTACTGGTAAGTTCTCTCGCAGTGAGTTCTGTTTTTGCGGCGCCGTCAGTCGATGATTTAAAGCAGAATAAGGAAGCAGCGGAGAAGAAAGTAGAGACATTACAAGATGAGATGACAAGCCTGATGGCAGAGATCAATACGTTAGAGGAAGAACTCGTTCAGACAGGACAGGAGATCATAAAAGCAACAGATGCTCTGCAGAAGGCAGAGGAAAAAGAAAAGACGCAGTACGAAGAGATGAAAGCTCGTATAAAGATAATGTATGAGAATGGAACAGGTTCTATGCTCACAAAAGTATTTGAATCAGGAAGTATTGCTGAGATGCTGAAAAAGGCAGAATATGTTCAGGCAGTTCATGACAAAGACAGGAAATGTCTGGAAGAATATGTTGAGACGAAGGAAAAGATTGCTGATTTGAAAGAATCTTTGGAAGAAGATCAGAAGGAGCAGCAGAAAAAGCAAAAAGAATTTGAAAGTCAAAAAGAGACTTTGAATGCAACGATTGAAGAGGCAAAAGCAGAAGTTGATAATTTTGATGCACAGATTCAGGAAGCTGCACTGAAAGCAGAACAAGAAAGACAGAGTGCACTGGCAGCGAGCTCTAATAATGGAAATTCCGGAACAACTTCCAATGGAAGTGGCAGTGATTATGTACCACCGAGCAACTCTGGTGGTGGACAGGCAATTGTAGATGCGGCATATAGCTTTATCGGAGTTCCGTATGTATGGGGCGGTGAAAGCTATAGCGGAGTGGATTGTTCAGGATTAGTGCTGATGGCGCACAAAGCAATCGGAGTAAGCTTACCGCACAGCTCTGGATCTCAGGGAAGCGGTGGAAAAGCTGTTGCCAATATGGCTGCAGCATTACCGGGAGATGTTGTATGCTATTCCGGACATGTAGGAATTTACATAGGCGGAGGACAGATGATTCATGCACCGGACTTTGGCCAGACAGTAAAAGTTTCGAATGTATACGGATCACCTTGGTTTAGAAGATACTGGTAGGAAGAGTGAAAAGGTTATGACTAGGTCATAGCCTTTTTTGAATATAGGAAATTCCTTTGGAATCCTATAATTCAAAAAAAGCACTTCGTGCAAAGATGCGCAGCTCGCGGGGGGTGAAATTATCACTGCGT
>OBUS01000722.1_pt1 | contig 13638 bp, 15 predicted proteins | sample 1475921 | NCBI WGS metagenome assembly OBUS01 (sample SAMEA2579948, study PRJEB22360) | human gut metagenome | reverse complement strand
AGGCGCAGAAACCTGCACATAAGGACCCCAAGCCTAAATGGCCAAAGCCCAGCCATTTAGGCTTGAGGCCGCTTATGCTCCGGTTTCTAACCGCGCCTGTTCAAGCTCTTTTGCTACAAAGACGCATAAGTGATAAGATGTTATAACGATTATTTAGTAACCGTTAAAGGGGATGACGTCGTGGCTGAGAACGAACAAGCAAAAGAGCAGACACATTTGACAGGCATCATGAAGGAGCTCTCCGGTGCCGAAAGCCGTCTTTCAAAAGAGATGGCTAAGACAAAGTCTGAAGAGAAGAACATCAGTGACAACTTCTTCAATGATTTTTCCTTGAACTTCACCGACTACGCTGAAACGATTGAAACTGCGGCCTCAATCCAGCAACAGCAACGCGTGCTTGATGAGCGAACCAATGCGTGGAAGCAAAGCGCACAGCAACTCGCGACTGTTAAGCGGTTGATGGGCAATCCGTATTTTGCGCGGATTGATTTCCAAGAAGGCCGGGAAAAGCCGGAGACGATTTATATCGGCTTAGGTTCCTTCACCAATGAAGCTGGTAAGTTTCTCATCTACGACTGGCGCGCGCCGATCAGCTCAATTTACTATGATGGCGGTTTGGGCAAGGTTACCTATCAAACGCCTGATGGCCCGCAACAGGTCACGGTTTCTTTGAAGCGTCAGTTTGTCATTAAAAACGGCAAAATTCAGACGATGTTCGATACCACCGAAACCATCGGCGATCAGATGCTGCTGGAAGTGTTAGGCGAAAAGTCAGACACCCAAATGAAGACGATTGTGACCACGATCCAGCGCGAACAGAACCAGATTATCCGTGACACCAAAGCGGACTTATTGTTTGTGCAAGGCGCAGCTGGCTCCGGGAAAACCAGTGCCGTGTTGCAGCGGGTCGCTTATCTGCTTTATCGGTACCGGGGCAACCTGAGTAGTAGTCAGGTGATTATGTTCAGTCCTAACCAACTTTTCTCTGACTACATCAGCAATGTTTTGCCAGAACTTGGCGAACAGAACATGGTGCAATTCACTTATTACCAATATGTCACGCGACGGTTACCACACATTGACGTCCAAAACCTTTTCTCTCAGTTCGAGCAACAGCTAACCCCAGTTCAAAAGAAAATTGCACGTGTCAAAGGTAGCTTAGACTTTTTTGAGACAGCCAAGAAATATGCGACAAGTCTTGAAAAATCAGGCTTGCGCTTCCGTGACATTCGCTTCCGTGGTGAGGTATTCTTTTCACGCCGGCGGATTCATGAAATCTTTTATAGCTACAACGAAAATTATCACATGGGCAATCGCCTAACCGCCACCAAGGAACGGCTGATCAAAATGCTCAATCGGAAAATTGAATCCGAAATGAAATCCCAGTGGGTGCAAGAAGCCGTTGAAAATCTAAGCGGTGAAGAGATTCGCTCCATGCAACAAGACGGCCCGAAAGAGTTTAAGAATAGTGATGACGAATATCGGTTCTTCGCCCGCCAACTGGTGATGCGTGGCTTCAACGAAATTCAACAAGATATTGTCCGTAATCGCTTCCTTAATATTCGCGGACAGTATGTTAGTTTCTTGCGTGAAGTACCAGCTATTTATGACCTCGAAGCCGAGGGCATTAGTGCTGATGACTGGCAGGCAGAAGTCGATCATTTTATTACCTTATTTAAGGAACGCCAACTACCAATGGCAGACGCAACGCCATATCTGCACTTGTATGATTTGATCACTGGTCGCCATGGTGAACGCGAGATGCGGTATGTCTTCATTGATGAAATTCAAGATTACACACCATATCAGCTCGCCTACCTCAAGGACAGCTTCCCGCGGGCGAAGTTTACGTTGCTAGGCGATCTCAATCAGGCTATTTTCACAAAAGACGATTCGCGGACGCTGATTAACGAAACCAGCAAGCTGTTTGATCCAGAAAAAACCCGCGTCGTGCAGTTAACCCAAAGTTATCGGTCTACCAAACAGGTCACCGACTTTACGAAAGCGATTCTCACATCTGGTCAAAAAATCGTGGCGTTCAATCGCCAAGGACCATTGCCAAAGTTGGTCGTTCGTCCAGATGAAGCCGGGTTGATGGCGGCCTTGCAGGATCAATTGAAAATTAACAATGAAGCGAAGCAGACAACTGCGGTCATTGCGAAAACGCTGGAAGCCGCAGAAGCCATTTATGAACAAATGAAGGCGGCTGGCATCAAAGTAACTTTGATCAAGTCTGAAAATCAACGACTCGCAGCCGGCGTCATCGTTGTTCCAAGCTTTTTGGCTAAGGGGCTCGAATTCGATGCCGTTGTGCTTTGGCAAATCAATGTGGCCAATTACCATGAAGAGGATGAACGTGAGTTGTTATACACGGTGGCGTCCCGGGCCATGCATCGACTAACCATGCTGGCTAGTCCTGATGTGACGCCGTTGTTAGACAAAGTACCGGCTGACTTGTACGAGCGGGGGTAAACAGATGGTCAAAATGCATGACACCTTAGCTGTTTCTAGTTATCGTGTTTTTCCAGGTATGCTGAATGCGCATCAGACATTGTTTGGCGGTCAGATCTTTACTTGGATCGATGACGTCAGCTCAATTGCCGCACAACGACTCGGCCGCCGTGGTTTAGCGACTGGCTCATTGGACATGGTGCATCTGGCAGCACCGGTTAAAATGGGTGATGCACTGGTCATTAAGTGCATGGTCAGCGGCGTGGGTCACCGTTCACTGGAAGTTTTCATTCAGTTAATTGGTGAACATCTAGCCACTGGCGAACGCTTCCAAGTCGGCACCGCCTTTGCAACCTTTGTAGCCCGCCACAAAGAAGACGGCCCACTGCCGCCGGTCGAAGCAGAATCCGAGTTTGAAAAGCGCTTGCTAGCCGGTTACGATGAACGACGCGCCGACTATCGGAAAATCAATGCTAGCTTCGGCGAGGTGCCGTTGGATTGAAAGCTTGGATTTTGAAAAGTTTAAAAAAGATCGTCAGTCCAGAGACCAGAACAGTTTGACTAGACGCGCCATTAAAATGCATGATAAATGAGTCTGTAAAAAGGCTACCGTTTTCCAGTCGCTAGCCTCTATGAACCAACAACGCCGTCAACAGCGGCTCGGAATTTACAAATAGCCATCCCAAGGCGGTTAAACTTTAGGGATGGCTATTTTTGTTACTTGTTTTCGGGCACGCTTGGCAAACCCGTTTTCGCGCGGTAAAGTAAACCATAAATCAACTCCCGCACAGTGCTGCACATATGCGGATTCATTTTGAAAGAAGGACGATTATTTTGGCAAAACGATATGTCGGTTCATGTACCACGGTGCTTGTTGGCAAGAAAGCTTCAATTGATGGCTCCACGATCATTGCCCGAAACGAAGACGGTGAGTCACCATTGCATCCGCAGAAATTCGTGTACGTGAAACCTGAAGATCAGCCGCGTCACTATCAATCCGTGCTCAGCAAGTTCGCGATTGATTTGCCGGCCGATCCCTTGGGCTACACGGCCACCCCGGAAGCAGAAGACGGCCACGGTATCTGGGCGGCAGCAGGGATTAATAGCGAAAATATTGCCATGACCTCAACCGAAACGATTACAACCAATAGCCGTGTCCTTGGTGTTGATCCGCTGGTGGCAGCGGGGATTGGCGAAGAAGACATGCCAACGATCGTTCTACCATACATTCATAGCGCGCGGGACGGGGTTCAACGCTTGGGCAGTTTGCTTGAACAATATGGCACATACGAAAGCAACGGGATCGCATTTGCTGACAAAGATGAGGTTTGGTACTTTGAAAGTATTGGCGGTCATCATTGGGCAGCCATCCGAATTCCCGACGATGCCTATGTGGTGGCGCCGAACCGTTTCAATATCACCGATTTCGATTTTGCTAGCGATGACACGATGAGTAGTGCCGATCTGCGCGATCTGATTGAAACCTATCACCTCAATCCAGATGCGGAAGGGTACAACTTGCGCCACATTTTCGGCTCCGCCACGATCAAGGATACCCGTTACAACAACCCACGTGCCTGGTACGGTCAGAAGTACTTCAACCCTGAATTCGATACGACACCGATCGATCAGGATCTGCCATTCATTTGCCGGACTAGCAAAAAAATCAGCATCGAAGACGTGAAGTTTGTGGAAAGTTCCCACTATGAAAATACGCCATACGATGTTTACGGCACGACAGGCACCCCAGCACAGAAGAAGCTTTATCGGCCAATCGGCATCAACCGTAATCAGGAACTGCACATTTTGCAGATTCGCAACAATGTGCCAGCTGCAGTTGCCGGCATTCACTGGTTGGCATTTGGCCCGAACACCTTTAATGCCGTTGTACCGTTTTACGCTAATGTCAATGACACACCAGCAGCATACCGCGAAACCGGCGACAAGTTCGATGTGACGAAAATGTACTGGCTAAGCAACCTGTTAGCAACGTTTGGTGACTACGACTTTTCGTTATTTAAAGATCAGGAAGATGTTTTTGAACAAAAAACAGTCGCCGCTTGCCGGCACTTGCAGCTCACAACTGATGAAGCTGTCAAAGATGCCAAGGATATTGCCGATCATCTGACAGCTGCCAATGAGCAGATGGCAACGATCGCCATGGCCAACAGCAATGAGTTGTTAGGTCAAATGGTGACGGCAGCAGCGCCAAAAATGAAGTTGCAGTTCACCTTGCACGACTAGGTGATGACTGGCACCAATTGAAGGCAGACGAAAAGCGCTCGATGAAGAGCGCTCTTTGTTTGCCTATTTTTGACTACGATGGCGATACCGATTAAATTGGGTGGTCGCGCGAATTAAGAAGAGTGGCATCAACACTATCAATAAGATGCCAACAAAGACGATCATGCCGGCCGTGGTGCGAAACCGTGCGAGGACAAGCAGCCAGATACCAAAGCCAGTGCCACTGACACAAAAAATGACCAGTAACACATACCATGCCCAGTACCAAAACGGGGATGGACTGCGGCGGAATGTTGGCACGAGGAAAAGGGCCAGCAAAATCGATAAAATAAATTTTCCAATTTGGTTAAGCATTCAGCGTGCCTCCTTGGATGTTAGGCAAATGCGTACTTCCTCAATGTTAAAGTTCCTGATAAGGCTTTTCGGCATCACGCTTGGCCGTCCGAATATGACGCAACTCGCGGATGTAAGCACCGTATTTGATGATAGCACGCACGATTAAGACGAAGCCAAGCGAGAAAATGCTTAGTCCGACAATGATCGCCGCCCCTGAAACTGGTGAGGTCGTCGCGGATTCGAACAACAACCAGCCGCCACCGCCTGCAATCACGGTATTAAGGATGAGCGTAATGCCCAGTCTGAGTGAATTGGTTCGTAAGGAACTTTCTTGTTTAAAAGTGGGCGCTAAAAGTGGGGCAATTACGCCATCTAAAATCGGTTCAATGAAAAAGGAAAGGAGAAACTCGCCTACTAGTTCAAGCATTGCTGGCACCTCCGTCAGTGTTCGAGCTGGCATCGCGTCGTTTTGATAGGTTGATTGTGAAGATTTTTTTCTTTGTTGTCAAGAAAAGGATTGGCCGAACAACTGGGGCTTTCTATGCTAAAATGAGAACATTAAACGCAAGGAAACGGTAAGTTATGCAATCCGAAATGAATTACTATAAATTTGATCGTGCAGAATGGTCGCAATTCCATTCCCAGAACTTCACCAATGTCACTGATGAAGAGTTGGCGCAGTTGCGATCATTGAATGATGAAATCAGTCTTGATGATGTCAAAATGATCTACTCACCATTGCGACACCTGATTCACATCCGCTATGAGGATTATCAAGGCGATATGTTCACCTTGAGCCGCTTTTTAGGGATGCAACGAAATCCGCACACACCATTCATCATTGGCATTGCCGGATCGGTGGCAGTTGGGAAAAGCACCACTGCGCGCTTGCTACAACTGTTGCTGAGCCGGGCTTATCCGGAAAAACGCGTGCAACAGATGACGACAGACGGTTTTTTATATCCTAATGCTGAGTTGGAACGCCGGGGTATTCTCGATCGTAAAGGCTTCCCTGAAAGCTATGATATGGAACTTTTAATCCATTTCATGAACAACGTCAAAAATGCGAGCGGCGCTTTGCGTGCACCAAAGTATAGCCACCAGATTTACGACATTGTCCCAGGCGAATATGAGCTGATCGATCGACCAGATATCCTGATTGTCGAAGGAATCAACGTGCTCCAGCTGCCAAGCAAGCAGCCAATCTACGTCAGCGACTACTTTGATTTCTCGATTTACGTTGATGCCAATCCTGACCTCATTGAACAATGGTATCTGGAGCGTTTCGGCATCCTCCTCGACACGGCCTTCACGGATCCGAACAACTATTACTATCAATACGCGATTGGCGACCGAGCCGATGCCTTCGCAATGGCGCGGCAAGTTTGGCGCGATGTGAACCTCAAGAACCTGAATGAGTACATCCTGCCAACCAAAAATCGTGCTGATATTATTTTGCACAAAACAACGGGACATGAAATTGACCAAGTTTCGCTGCGAAAATGGTAAGATATGGCTGATAAGTCAGTTGATAAACAACTGGCTAGCAGTGTCGGACACGCCTGGCTTTTCCGAAGCTTATCGCTGGCAACGCTTAGATGAGAGGCTTCTCACCCGTGATTGACCGACATGTGAAAACTCTGTAAAATTAGTGCATTCAAACAAGGGAGTGTGGCGGACTGTGGCAAATGACCAGAACAAGGATTACGACAAGATCATCGTCCTCGATTATGGCAGTCAGTATAATCAATTGATCACCCGGCGAATCCGGGAATTTGGGATTTACTCTGAATTAAAGCCTCATACGATCACGGCAGCGGAAGTCAAGAAGATTGCGCCTAAAGGCATTATCTTCTCAGGCGGCCCTAACAGTGTGTATGACGAAGGCGCGTTAGGTGTTGATGAGGATCTTTTCAAGCTCGGCATTCCGATTCTGGGTGTCTGTTATGGCATGCAGCTGATGGCACAACGGCTCGGTGGGGATGTTGAACCGGCTGATAACCGTGAATACGGCAAAGCGGACATTGAAGTCACCGATGACAGCGCCAAGCTTTTCCGCGATCTACCAAAAGATCAAACCGTCTGGATGAGCCATGGCGACCTCGTGACCCGCGTACCAGAAGGCTTCCGGCGAACCGCAACCAGCATCAACTGCCCAATCAGTGCCATGGATGACGATGATCGTAAATTCTACGGCATCCAATTCCATGCTGAAGTTCAAAATACGCAATATGGCCATGAAATCCTCCACCATTTTGCCTTCGACATCTGCAAGGCTGAAGCCAACTGGAGCATGGACGACTTCATCACCAAACAAATCGACAAGATTCGGGCAGAAGTCGGCGACAAGCGCGTTCTCCTCGGTCTTTCTGGCGGGGTTGATTCATCCGTAGTCGGCGTGCTCCTGCACAAAGCCATCGGCACCCAGCTGACCAGTATTTTTGTTGATCACGGCTTGCTGCGTAAAGGTGAAGCCGATCAAGTCATGGAAAGCCTCAAAGGCAAGTTCGGCCTGAACATCATCAAGGTCAACGCCAAAGATCGCTTCCTCGGCGACCTCAAAGGGGTTACCGATCCTGAAAAGAAACGTAAAATCATCGGTCGCGACTTCATCGAAGTTTTCAATGAAGAAGCAGCCAAGCTCAACGGCATCGATTTCTTAGCCCAAGGCACGCTCTACACCGATGTGGTTGAATCCGGTACCGACACCGCTCAGACCATTAAGTCTCACCACAACGTTGGCGGCCTGCCAGAAGACCTCAAGTTCAAGCTAATCGAACCGCTGAACAAACTCTTCAAGGATGAAGTCCGTGAACTCGGCGAAAAACTCGGCATGCCCCACGCCCTCGTCTGGCGCCAACCATTCCCTGGCCCAGGCCTCGGCATCCGCGTCATCGGCGAAGTCACCGAAGATAAACTCGAAATCGTGCGCGATTCCGATTATATCCTCCGTGAAGAAATCGCTAAGCACGGCTTGGACAAGGATATTTGGCAATACTTTACCGTCTTACCAGGCTTCCGATCCGTCGGTGTCATGGGCGATGGCCGAACCTACGATTACACCATCGGCATCCGCGCCATCACCTCAATTGACGGCATGACCGCCGATTTCGCCCGGATCAACTGGGATGTCTTACAGGAGATCTCAAGCCGGATTGTGAATGAGGTTAAGAACGTTAATCGGGTGGTTTATGATATTACTTCCAAGCCGCCGGCAACGATTGAGTGGGAATAGACAGAATCTGCTTGCAAACGCCGGTGTATCAACGTTTTGATGACTGTCTAACCCGCTCGTGCAACTATCGTGCAACTTCTGGTGCAAGTCCAGAGGTAACACCGTTGTTTTGAACCTGCGCCACGTCTGATTTAGCGGTCGAAATTTCGACTAGACCATTCAGCCGTTTGGCGGCCTCAAAGTTCATATTCGGATATAAATGCCCGTAAGTTCCGAGCGTCGTCTGAATATCTTCGTGGCCGAGGCGTTCTTTAATCACCAGTGGGTTCTCACCCAGACTGATCAATAGCGAAGCATGTGAATGCCGTAAAGCATGAACGCGGATGCGATGGACTCCGGCCAGAGCTGCATGCCGCTTGATGATTCGCATGACCAGATCCCGGCGAGTAGGAACGCCGTTGAACGATAGAACAAAATCAGTTTTACACTCAAGCGCTTGTGCTTTCTTCCAATCGGAGAGAAGCTCAAGCGTTTTTGCATCCAGTGGAATCGTGCGATTGCTGGCTTTGGTCTTCGGTGTGGAGAAGGAGTAGTTCGTGTAGCTACGTAACCACAGCGTCTTGTTGATTCGAACCGTGCCTTTCTCAAAGTCGATGTCGTCCCATTGCAAGGCGGTCGCCTCACCGATACGCATGCCAGTCATAAACAGAAACCACAAGGTGAAGAAGCAGAAGTGTTGATAGAAGTCTTCGATATAGAAAGTCTTGATGACCGCCTCGAATTCTTCCTTTGTCCAGAAGTCCACTTGGTTCTTCACTTTCTTAACGTTGCCGACAGTCTTAGTGGGGTTTTCATTCATGAAGCCGAGTACAATGGCTCGTTGAAAGACGCGAGATAGCATGCACTGGACTAAGCGGGTGTAGCTTTTACTTACTTGACAGGTCATTTGGTTCTGCCATTTCTGTATATCCACCGGCTTGATCTTGTCCATGTACATGTGTTCAAACATCTTGAAGTGCTTCAAACTGGAACGCCGACTTTCGTAGGTCTGGGGTTTCACTTGGTTCTTGTACCACGGAAGAAAGAATTCTTCCCAGAATTGTTTGAATTGAATGTGTTGTTGGTCACGTTCCGCGACAACTTCCTCTACACCGCCGCCGACCATTTCCTTGTAGGCTTTGCGTGCATCACGACGGGTCGTGAACCCGCCAACCTGCTTCTGGATTTTTTCACCTGTCTTTGGATCAACACCGAGGTAGGCGCGGAAGTAGAAAGTACCATTCTTGCGTGTTTTGATTGGGTCTTTAGTTGTAGCCATGTTTTATTTCTCCTTTGATTCTTCGGAGTGCATGGTTTTGGCGAGTTCCGCCAACGTGCGCGGGCTAATCTGGAGACCCAGTATTTCTTCAACAGCATTTACCGGTACGCGTCCGAGCTTCGGACTTTTGTAGTAGGGAACACCTTTGCACACCATCAGCAGCTTTGCGCGTCTGATAATGTCCTGTGCGCGTGAGGCGCCATACCCAAGAGCAATCAGTTCGTGTTTCGTCATCGTGATCACGTGAACCATATTCTTCTCCTTTCTGGGGAGCACGGATCGTACCGATGCTCCAGTCTACCATCCAAAAGTTACGTGCAACAATACCCAGTGTGAAAAATAATACGTGGTTCGCCATCATTCAGCCCGGTTCCGACCGGCTATCGAGGGTTTCAATAAGAGCCTCTCTCCCTTGTTTCGTCAGGGTGACGTGCAAGTATCCGGCTCACTGGGATAGTCGCTCGCTCGTGAGAGGTCGTGGCGTTGTGGAGCCTTCGTTGCTGAATGATGCTATTCAGTTGTCAAAGGACATAGCGGGCAAAATAAAATCCCGCTTCTGCATATACAGACAGCGGGAACGGGTCTAAATGAAACCAAAACCAAAAAAATTTTGAAACGAGTTATTACGACAAAAACGTGAATTTAACGGTGTAGGCACTTGCGCTAAGTGTTCAGCAACATTGAAACGTTGAATGCTGAATACGAACTTGATTTGAAGCTCTTGTCTAATGTCGGGATCGATATAACTTTTTCCGTATGCAGCCTCGCGATCGAAATCGTAGTATTCCATTGAAGTTACTTGATGAGATGTTTGGGCTTGAAGCACAATGGCAAAAGCTGTCACCAAAAGCTCGTCGAAAGCGTCGTCGGAGCAAGCTTTCCCCGTTGATGAAACGGTTCTGGTCTTGGTGTGATATGTGCGATGCCTTACCAAAGAGCAATCTAGGTAAAGCGGTTGCCTACGCAGAGAGCATGCGGCCATACGTTGATCGGCTTATGAAATATGGTGAGATTGACTTCAGCAATAACGCTTCGGAACGCAACATGAAAAGTTATGTCATGGGTCGAAAGAACTTCTTATTCAGTACCAGCCCGGAGGGAGCGCATGCGAATGCAATTTTGATGAGTATCATCGAAACGTGCAAAGCCAACGTAATTGATCCGACGACTTATCTGACGGAAGTTCTAGACGAAATGGCACAATATCCCGAGAATCGAAAATTCGAATATCTGGGGCAGTATTTGCCATGGAATTGGAAGCAGTCATAAGAATATGGTTTTATATCAAGATCAAAGCCCAGTATCTGAGAGGAAGATTGCCTCTCAGATACTGGGCTTTTGATTATCGAACGTCATTTGGTTAGGTGCTTACCAACAATGAGGTTTGGTTGGGATTGATTTGTTCCGAACTACGCCCAAAACGATGATGAGTTAAATAAGCCACTTGCTCCGTCAGGAGTTGAACTTGTTCAAGTAATTTGGCGTTTTGTTCGAGTGCTTGTTTAAGCAGATCTTCCGTCGTGGTTGCCATTGGCACTGCCTCGTTATCTTTGTTGGCAGTAGCTTATCACTAATCATCGCGTTTGACCATGATTACTTTTTGGCGGTCGTATCGGCTTGATTGACGATTCAATTGCCCAACCTGAAAGTAGACGAACAAGTTGCTTTGTGTGGAGTTTCTTCACCTCGTTTTGATTGGTTGGCCACTGAATGTGACCATTCTCAATGCGTTTGTATAATAATATGAAACCATCACCGTCCCAGAATAATGCTTTGAATCGGTCCTTACGACGCCCACAGAATAAGTAAAGCGACTGATTATGCGGATCGAGTTGGTATTGCTCTTGAACGACTGCCGCTAGGCCATCAATACCGCGGCGCAGATCAGTTCTACCGCACACCAAATAGATTCCGTGAAGTCGTGTTGGATCAATGAGCATCAGTAAACACGGCTTTCATGAGCGCTTCAAGAATGTAACCTTGAATATGATTGTAGACTACGACTGACTTGTTACTGTCAATCTTGATCTGTAGCGCTTTGGTCGGTGCTTGGATTTGAGAATGCAGGGTTTTGTCCATCTTGATTTGGACGATTTCTGGTTTATCTGCCATATAAATACCTCACCATTTCGTTATGATGAGGTAAGGATACCGCCAGGCAACGGCGATTCATATTCGGTCTGTTATTGGGTGCTTACCTCTTAACAGTATATCGGCCTGCCTGATCGTAGAATTTGCCATAAGTAAGACTCCTGTCTTAACTATTAATTTGATGCGAGTAGAAGAGTTGTTGATCTTGGGGGTCAAGCAAATGAAACGATTGCCTTTTTTAGTCCTTCATATACTGCCGTTACAAGTATCACCTTTATGATTAGGGGAATAAGGAACGGGAAGAAGCCAATAGAGAAGGCTTTTAAAATTGAGGCATGCATGAATAACTGAATCCAAAGCGTTCCAAGGAACAGTTGAGCAATCGCCCCAATCGCGTTCATAAGAAATACAGCAAATGCCGATTTATCAGTTACTTTTAACAGTAGCGAGGTTATGAGTGCATAAACTAGAAAGGCCCATATATAGCCACCAGTTGGTCCTGCTAATACAGGTGCTCCGCCGGAAAGACCGGCAAAGACGGGTAAACCAATGGCGCCTAGAATGATATATGCCGATACGACTAAAACCGAATAGCCTGGGGACAACATGGTGGCGATGATGCCTACTGCCAATGTTTGGAGCGTTATTGGAACGATGGGAAGCGGAATGGTTAGCTGTGAGCAAACGATCAATACTGCTAACATCAATGCTGAGAGACTCAAATTGTGTGCTTTATTAGTTGTCAAAACATCCTCCTAATTTTAATGTTCTCTATTGGTTCAATGAAATTCGTTCTATTTCTGATACTCTGATACAGTGTAAGAATGTTCTGCGGGCAATTGCCCTCAAGTTTAAGTTGCTACGTTTTGCATCCTTGAATTGAGGGAACCTAAAAATTTTCATATTTCCTCCGCACCTGCCTTGCGCCAATCAGTATGTAGATTATAAAAATGAGGACTAAGTAAAAATTGCCGGTTAAGCTGACATTCAAGTAAACGCTTGCTAAAGCCGCCGGGAAACAGGCGAAAATAAGTATCGTTATACAATTCAGCACATACCGACTTGTGATATGAAATACGGTATCTCCCACAAGTATTCTGCAAAATATCTCTGTATTTTTTCGATGCAGCATTTGATAGTGGAAAACGATCACTATGAATGTGAACAGCAAAACGACCAAAGGCTGGTAATCAATAAAACTTTTCAAAAAGGCTTTCAGAATATAGGAATCTAAATCGAAAGTCTTTGCGTAGTCTAAAAGCATATTTAGGGAAAAGCTGAAAATATATGCAATACATAACTCGAACACGTCAGTTAGTCTAAACAGCGATTTTTTCATGTTAGTCTTTTCTCCGTGTCAGGACGATTCCAACGACCGTTCCTATAAAAAGAAGCGGTGCCAGTCTGACAAATAACCATTCAAACGCATGAACGACTGTCCCCAGAACGGCGGTTTCTGGGTCACTAAAATCCCACCTCAAGTATGGGCTTTCCAGCACGACTAAAATGGCAGATATGATTACAATGGACACACACAATACGATGAACAGGCCATGAATTGCTTTTCGCCGAATAACCTTTTTCCGTGCGAGCTGCAAGTTTATGACCTCCAGCTTTTCGGAAATCGCTTTTAAGTCCTCGGTCGCTACTTCTGTAATAGTTTCTCCAAGTAAAGTGCTTACTGGTGTTTCAAGCGTTTCCGATAATGAAATCAACATTTCGGAATCGGGAACAGATAATCCTTGTTCCCATTTAGAAACAGTCTGTCGTACTACGTTCAGCTTGACAGCAAGTTCCTGTTGCGAAAGTCCTTTTGACTTTCTGATTGCTTTAATATTTTCACTTAACATAAGGCATATCCTCCCTTATTGGCCTTTGCATAACAGGCGGTAGGAAAAAGATATGCCGCCTGCAATATAAAGTATATGTAGACCTGCCCGTTGCGGCAAGCAACGCGTATTAACATTTCCTCAATTTTCAAGTCAAGTGCAACGATGATAACGAATTCTTGATAGTGGTCTAG
>OBUS01000720.1_pt1 | contig 13679 bp, 10 predicted proteins | sample 1475921 | NCBI WGS metagenome assembly OBUS01 (sample SAMEA2579948, study PRJEB22360) | human gut metagenome | reverse complement strand
CCCGCCATTGGAATACTAATGAGTTGATCGCAATGCTCACGAGTAAGACGGCGCATGCCTTCACCTTCGGCCCCCATCACTAAGGCAAGAGAACCCGTAAGTTTGCTCTGATAAATGGTTTCTGTTGCTTCGCCAGCCGTACCTACTACCCAAATATTATGATTTTGTTGTAGATCTCGCAAAGTACGCGCTAAATTGGTTACGCGAATTAATGGCACAGTCTCCGCAGCACCGCAAGCCACTTTACGTGCGATAGAAGTGAGTTGAGCGGATTTATCTTTGGGTACGATAACAGCGCTCACTCCAGCAGCATCTGCAGTACGTAAGCAGGCGCCCAGGTTATGGGGATCCGTCACACCATCAAGCACCAATAAAAGTGGATTTTGTTTACGAGTAAGAAGTTCATCCAGATCATGTTCATTCAGCTCTTTTGCTTCTTGCACACGAGCAATCACACCTTGATGCACTTCACCGTTGGATTTTTTATCTAATGTTTGACGGTTTACAAATTGCACCGCAATGCCTAAAGCATAGAGCTCATTGAGTAAGGGCTGCAGGCGTTTATCTTCACGACCTTTCAGTACAAATACTTCAATTAAACGCTCAGGGCTATTTGCTAAAATGCTGTTTACAGCATGGATACCATAGATATTTTCTGACATAGGGTTCTCTTATTTATTATTTCTTCCGTTTTCTCGTCGGTTTCTTCGATACATCTTTATTTTTAATCGCACTTTTACGTTTTTTTGACGCTTTAGGTGGCAGTTCCTTAAAGACTTTTTTCGCTTTTTGTTTCGCCGTTTTTCCCACACGACGTGGTTTTCTGGCACTTTCGACTAAACTGAAATCTACCATTTTTTGTTCTAAATGAACGGCGACCACGCGAATTTTGACTTTATCGCCAAGGCGGTAGATCATACCACTATTTTCACCGATTAAACGTTGTTTTGCTGCATCAAATTGATAGTAGTCGTTATCTAAAGTGGAAATATGGACTAAGCCGTCAATGAATAAATCATCTAAACGTACGAATAAGCCAAAACCGGTTACAGATGAGATCACTCCGCTAAATTCAGCGCCCACGTGATCTTGCATATATTCACATTTCAGCCAATCTGCTACTTCGCGAGTGGCATCATCGGCACGGCGTTCTGTCATCGAGCAGTGATCGCCTAACAAATCCATTTCATCAAAGGAATAGTGATAGCCGCCAGTATCTGTGGTTTTACGTTTAGCGCCTTTTTCTTTCGCTAATAAATACTTAATCCCACGATGAAGGGTTAAATCCGGATAACGACGAATCGGGGAAGTGAAGTGTGCATATTCCTCTAATGCCAAACCAAAGTGGCCGATATTATCCGCATGATAAACCGCTTGGCTTAATGAGCGAAGTAACATGGTTTGAATGAGTTCGTGATCCGGACGATCTTTCACTTGCTCTAATAATTTCGCATAATCTTTTGTGGTCGGTTTCATGCCGCCTTCAAGGCTTAAGCCACATTCACCTAAAAATGCACGGAAAGACGTCAGTTTTTCTTCGCTCGGTGTGGCATGAATACGATAGAGTGCTGGCTCTTTATGTTTTTCCATAAAGTTTGCCGCTGCAATATTCGCAAGAATCATGCATTCTTCAATGATTTTGTGAGCATCATTTCGCACAACTGGTTCAATGCGATCAATTCGTCCCATGGCATTGAAAATAAATTTGGTTTCGATGGTTTCAAAATCGATGGCACCACGTTGTTTGCGTGCATTGAGTAACGCTTGATAGAGGTGATGCAATTCTTCTAAATGTGGCACAAGCCCTTGATAACGCGTGCGGAGCTCATCATCACCATCTAAAATTGCCGCGACTTTCGTGTAGGTTAAACGTGCATGGGAGTTCATTACTGCTTCATAAAAACGATAATCGGTGAGTTTACCTTTTGCGGAGATGTGCATTTCACACACCATACACAAGCGATCAACTTGTGGATTCAGTGAACATAATCCGTTTGATAAAATCTCTGGCAGCATTGGCACGACACGATTTGGGAAGTAAACGGAGTTACCTCGGTTATAGGCTTCAGTGTCTAGTGCAGAACGTAAACGCACATAATAGCTGACATCGGCAATTGCCACCCAAAGTTTCCAGCCTTTACCGCTTTTTTCGCAATATACGGCATCATCAAAATCGCGTGCGTCTTCGCCATCAATGGTAACCAGTGGCAGATTGCGTAAATCTACACGGCCTTTTTTTGCTTCTTCAGGCACTTCTTCCGTGAATTTTTTAACGTATTTTTCGACCGCACTTGGGAATTGGTGAGGAATGTCATGATTACGAAGAGCAATCTCCACTTCCATCCCTTTTGCCATATTGTCACCCAGAATTTCGGTGATGATGCCAACTGGTTGAGTAAAGGAGGCAGAGCGTTCTTGCAATTCAACCACGACAACTTGTCCCATTCGGGCGCCATTGCGGTGTTCATTAGGGACTAAAATATCTCGTCCGATACGACTGTCATCAGGCACCACATAGCTAAAACCATTTTCTAAGAAGAAACGGCCGACAATTTGTTTTTTGCGACTTTCAAGTACGCGAACAATGCGGACTTCGCGACGACCACGGCGATCTAAGCCTGCAGGTTGGGCTAATACAAAATCACCGTGCATTACACGTTGCATTTGGTGATTAGGAATAAAGAGATCTTCTTTTTTGCCTTCGACTTGTAAAAAGCCATAGCCTTCGCGATGGCCAATGACCATGCCTTTGAATAAATCCAATTTTTCAGGCAAGGCATAGCGTTTACGTTTAGTGAAAACTAACTGTCCATCATTTTCCATGGCGCGTAAGCGGCGGCGCATGGCTTCTTGTTGTTCATCACTTTTAATTGAAAGTGCGCTCAGAATTTCTTCCCGACTCATCGGGGCATTGTTTTCACGGATAATTTGCAGAATGTAGTCTCTGCTTGGGATCGGATTACCGTATTTGGCTAATTCTTTTTGATAATTCGGATCCGCTTTTTTTAAAGATTTTTTTGTCATTTATTGTTTATTTTATGATTAATTTTTAAGTTGTGGGGTAGTTTACAGGTTAAAGGGGGAAATGCAAGCTCGTTATGGGGCGTTTGTGGCAGGACGGTTTAAGACAAACAAAAACCGCACCAAAGTGCGGTTTTATTTTTAAGCTGTTTTAATGCTTTAATTACGCTAATTTTTTGATTTGAGCAGCTAATTTAGCTTTGTGGTTTGCTGCTTTGTTAGCGTGGATTAAGCCTTTAGAAGCCATACGGTCAACAACTTTTTGCATTTCAACGAATGCTGCTTCAGCTGCTGCTTTTTCACCTGCTGCTACTTGAGCATATACTTTTTTGATGTAAGTACGCATCATAGAGCGTTGGCTTGCGTTGTGTTGGCGGCGTTTTTCAGATTGAACCGCGCGTTTTTTTGCTGACTTGATATTAGCCAAGGTCAAACTCCTAAAATTTCTGTTAGATGATTATGACAAAATAAGGGCGTAGAATATGCCGATTTTTTATACTTTTGTCAATGAATAATTTGTGTTGATTTCGGTGAGACACAACCGAAAGTAAGCATCGTTATTTAAAAAAAGCGCTTTCTATTGGCTCACACAAACGATGTGGGCAGGATTTTATCAGTTTTTTTCGTTGGAATATAGCGTAAAAACAAAAATTCTATACAATTAAGGCAAATTTTTTTGAAGAGACCTCCTATTTTGAGTAAACGACTTTTAAAATCCGGCATTATCGTGAGTGGGATGACATTAGTGTCCCGTGTGTTAGGTTTAGTCCGCGATGTGGTGATTGCCCATTTGATCGGTGCAGGCGCGGCGGCAGACGTGTTTTTATTCGCTAACCGTATCCCAAACTTTTTGCGTCGTTTATTTGCGGAAGGGGCATTTTCTCAGGCTTTCGTCCCCGTATTAGCCGAATATCAAAAATCGGGTGATCTTTCTAAAACGCGAGAATTTATCGGGAAAGTATCGGGTACACTGGGTGGATTAGTCAGTATTGTGACTTTGCTTGCCATGGTGGGATCGCCTGTTGTGGCGGCGGGGTTTATCCCGATAGCCGCGCCTGATCTTCGGGGTGGGCTGGTTTACCGATTGGCTAAATGACGGACCTGATGCACACAAATTTGAACAAGCGTCGTTACTCTTAAAAATTACGTTTCCTTATTTATGGTTTGTCACCTTTGTGGCACTTTCTGGCGCAATTTTAAATACGATAGGTAAATTTGGCGTGATGTCGTTTTCGCCTGTTTTACTCAATATCGCCATGATTGCAACCGCACTTTTCCTCGCGCCAAGATTGGACAATCCCGATCTTGCCCTTGCTATCGGGATCTTCTTAGGCGGTTTATTACAATTTTTATTCCAAATCCCTTTCTTGAAGAAAGCGGGCTTGCTCGTAAAACCTAAGTGGGCATGGCATGATGAAGGAGTAGCCAAAATCCGTCGATTGATGATTCCTGCCTTGTTCGGGGTTTCCGTAAGTCAAATCAACTTGCTGCTTGATACGGTCATTGCTAGTTTCTTAATGACGGGCTCTATTAGTTGGCTTTATTATTCTGATCGTCTATTAGAGTTTCCACTTGGTCTATTTGGTATCGCCATTTCCACCGTGATTTTACCGACGCTTGCTCGCCATCATGTAAATCGAGAAGATAATTCTTCCCAAAGTGCGGTTGATTTTCGCAACACCATGGACTGGGGTGTAAGAATGATTTTATTACTCGGCGTGCCTGCCGCTATTGGGATTGCCGTGTTAGCCCAGCCGATGTTACTGGTATTGTTTATGCGTGGCAGTTTTACCTTAACAGATGTGCACGCAGCCTCTTATTCTTTATGGGCATTCAATGCTGGTTTGCTTAGTTTTATGCTGATTAAGATCCTAGCTAATGGCTATTATGCACGCCAAGACACTAAAACGCCTGTAAAAATCGGGATCATCGCCATGGTGAGCAATATGGGCTTTAACGTATTGGCGATTCCATTTAGTTATGTGGGCTTAGCGATTGCTTCTGCGATGTCAGCAACCTTAAATGCCTATTTGCTTTATCGTGGTTTAGCGAAAGAGGATGTATACCATTTTTCACGTAAAAGTGCGGTCTTTTTTCTGAAAGTTTTAGGCGCAGCCTTAGCCATGGGCGGCTTGCTTTGGTATAACTGCCCGTCTATCGAAGAATGGGCTACCATGACATTTTTAATGCGTGTTTATTGGCTAGCTTGGTTAATCGGACTGGCTGCGGTCGTTTATTTAGGTGTATTGGTGCTATTGGGTGTTCGTAAACACCATTTACTGACAAAACATTAAGTTACCGCTATAATGCACCGATTATTTTTTGTTTTTTGGATAAGATGTAATGCAATTAATTCGTGGGTTTCATAATACACAGCCATATTTGTCAGGGTGCGCATTAACCATTGGCAATTTTGATGGCGTGCATTTGGGGCATCAGGCGATTTTGCGTCATCTTCGTCAGAAAGCGAATGCGCTGAATTTACCCATGGCGGTGATGCTTTTCGAACCACAACCGCGCGAATATTTTATGGGCGACAAAGCGCCCGCACGCTTAATGCGATTAAGAGATAAGTTGCATTATTTGGCTCAGGCGGGTGTGGATGTGGTCATCGTCGCGAAATTTGACCGCACTTTTGCTAATCTTCCAGCAGAACAATTTATTGAAGATTGGCTTGTGCGCAAATTAAATGTGAAGTTTCTCAGCATTGGCGATGATTTCAAATTTGGTGCGAAGCGTTTAGGCAATTTTGCGATGTTGCAAGAAGCCGGAAAGCAGTTTGGTTTTGAAGTCGAAGACAGCCGCACTTTTTGTCTGGATGAGCTACGTATTAGTAGTACGGCTATCCGTGAAGCATTGGCTAAAGATGATTTACAGCATGCGCAAAATTTACTCGGCAAGCCTTATCGTATTTTTGGACGAGTGATCCACGGCAATAAATTAGGCCGAACCATTGGTTTTCCTACCGCGAATGTTCGTTTACATCGCCAAGTGAACCCAGTAAAAGGGGTTTACGCGGTGAAAGTGCGGTTGAAATCAGGTGAGATTTTTGATGGCGTCGCTAACATGGGGAAACGCCCAACCATTAACGGTACGATACAATTATTAGAAGTCCATTTATTTGATTTTTCTCAGAATATTTATGGGCAAATGGTTGAAGTGGAATTCTGCCATAAGATTCGAGATGAGATAAAATTTCCGTCTTTTGAGGCGTTGAAAGCTCAAATTGAACAAGACGTAAAAACAGCGAAAGCATTTTTTGCAAAATAGAATTATATTGAAATATAAAATTGGAAAATAACATGACAGTTGATTACAAAAACACGTTAAATTTACCTGAAACAGGTTTCCCTATGCGTGGCGATCTAGCCAAACGCGAACCTGTAATGTTAAAAAATTGGTATGACAAACAGTTGTATCAAAAAATTCGCCAAGCGACGAAAGGTAAAAAATCCTTTATTTTGCATGATGGCCCTCCATATGCGAACGGTAACATCCATATCGGTCACGCCGTGAATAAAATTCTGAAAGATATTATTATTAAATCTAAAACAGCGTTAGGTTTTGATTCGCCTTATATCCCGGGTTGGGACTGTCACGGTTTACCAATTGAATTAAAAGTAGAAGGTTTGGTGGGTAAACCAAATGAGAAAGTGACCGCTGCTGAATTCCGCCAAAAATGCCGTGAATACGCCGCAGAACAAGTAGAAGGTCAGAAAAAAGATTTTATCCGTTTAGGTGTGTTGGGCGATTGGGATAATCCTTATTTAACGATGAACTTTAACACCGAAGCAAACATCATCCGTACACTCGGTAAAGTGATTGCTAATGGTCACTTATACAAAGGTTCAAAACCAGTGCACTGGTGTTTGGATTGTGGCTCTTCTTTAGCTGAAGCGGAAGTGGAATACGAAGACAAAGTTTCTCCGTCTATTTATGTGCGCTTCCCTGCAGTAAATGTAGCCGAAATTGAAGAGAAATTTAACGCAGTAGGCAAAGGCCATGGCAAATTATCTGCGGTGATTTGGACCACTACACCTTGGACAATGCCATCTAACCGTGCGATTGCAGTAAATGCAGACTTAGAATACAACTTAGTACAACTTGGCGATGAGCGTGTGATTTTAGCTGCTGAATTAGTTGAATCCGTAGCGAAAGCGGTGAGTGTAGAACACGTTGAAGTTTTAGGTTCAGTAAAAGGTCAAGCACTTGAGTTAGTACGCTTTAACCATCCGTTCTATGATTTCACTGTGCCAGTGATTTTAGGTGATCACGTGACCACTGATGGTGGTACGGGTTTAGTTCACACCGCACCAGACCACGGTTTGGACGACTTTATTGTAGGACAAAAATATAATTTACCGATGGCGGGTCTTGTATCTAATGACGGTAAATTTATTTCAACGACTGAATTCTTTGCAGGCAAAGGCGTATTTGAAGCGAATCCATTGGTTGTTGAAAAATTACAAGAAGTGGGCAACTTATTAAAAGTTGAGAAAATCAAACACAGCTACCCACACTGCTGGCGCCACAAAACTCCGATTATTTTCCGTGCGACACCGCAATGGTTTATCGGTATGGAAACACAGGGTTTACGTCAACAAGCATTAGGCGAAATCAAAGGTGTACGTTGGATTCCAGATTGGGGTCAAGCACGTATCGAGAAAATGGTTGAAAACCGCCCAGACTGGTGTATTTCCCGTCAACGTACTTGGGGCGTGCCGATGACCTTATTCGTGCACAAAGAAACCGAAGAGCTTCATCCGCGTACCTTAGAGTTGCTTGAAGAAGTAGCGAAACGTGTAGAGAAAGCGGGTATTCAAGCATGGTGGGATTTAGACGAAAAAGAATTATTAGGGGCTGATGCAGAAACTTATCGCAAAGTGCCTGATACCCTTGACGTATGGTTTGACTCAGGATCAACCTATTCTTCTGTTGTGGCGAATCGCCCAGAATTTAACGGTCAAGATATCGATATGTATTTAGAAGGTTCTGACCAACACCGTGGTTGGTTTATGTCTTCTTTAATGCTTTCTACCGCAACAGACAGTAAAGCACCATACAAACAAGTATTAACCCATGGTTTCACCGTGGATGGTCAAGGCCGTAAGATGTCAAAATCTATCGGTAACATCGTAACCCCACAAGAAGTCATGGATAAATTCGGTGGTGATATTTTACGTTTATGGGTCGCTTCTACCGACTATACCGGTGAAATGACCGTTTCTGATGAGATCTTAAAACGTGCCGCGGATAGCTATCGTCGTATTCGTAACACCGCACGTTTCTTACTAGCTAACTTGAATGGTTTCGATCCACAACGTGATGCAGTTAAACCGGAAGACATGATTAGCTTGGATCGTTGGGCGGTAGCTTGTGCATTAGATGCACAAAAAGAAATTAAAGACGCGTACGATAACTATCAATTCCACACTGTGGTACAACGTTTAATGCGTTTCTGTTCTGTGGAAATGGGCTCGTTCTACCTTGATATTATCAAAGACCGTCAATACACCACCAAAGCAGACAGCCTTGCGCGTCGTAGCTGCCAAACAGCGTTATGGCACATTGCAGAAGCATTGGTTCGTTGGATGGCACCAATCTTGTCATTCACTGCAGATGAAATTTGGGGCTACTTGCCACAAACGGCGACGCCACGTGCTGAATTTGTCTTTACTGAAGAATTCTACGAAGGCTTATTTGGTTTAGGCGAGAATGAAAAATTAGATGATGCTTACTGGCAACAACTGATTAAAGTTCGTTCTGAAGTGAACCGTGTATTAGAAATCGCCCGTAACGACAAAGTGATCGGTGGTGGTTTAGAAGCAGAAGTAACGGTTTATGCTAACGATGAATATCGTGCATTGTTAGAGCAATTAGGCAATGAATTACGTTTCGTGTTAATTACCTCAAAAGCGGAAGTGAAACCATTAGCTGACAAACCTGCAGATGTAGCTACGGGCGAGTTAGAGGGAATTGCGGTAAGCGTTGCACGTTCTAACGGTGAAAAATGTCCACGTTGTTGGCATTATTCTAACAAAATCGGCGTGAACCCTGAACATCCGACACTTTGTCCACGTTGTGTGGAAAACGTAGCGGGTAACGGCGAAGTACGTCAGTTTGCGTAATCTTAATATCATAAAGAAAAAGTGCGGTCGAAATTGACTGCACTTTTTTATGTTTAAATGAACAGAAATAAAAAAGGCTGATATTAACCAGCCTTAAAGATCTTATTGGTTAAAGGTATTACATACAGAAGGGTTGGCACTTTGTAAGCCTTTTCTGAACCATTCTAGACGCTGTGCAGATGTGCCGTGAGTGAAACTATCAGGCACCACATAACCTTGGCTGCGTTTTTGTAAACGGTCATCGCCCACAGCTTCTGCTGCATTAAACGCTTTTTCTTCATCGCCGCGTTCAAATAAACCACTTTTCACCGCTTGGCTAGCCCAAACACCGGCAAAACAGTCAGCTTGAAGTTCTAATTGAACAGAAAGTTGATTTGCTGTTTTACGATCGCTGCTTTGTTGTGCGCGATTCACTTGCGGCAGAATTCCAAGCATATTTTGTACGTGGTGACCAACTTCGTGTGCAATCACATAAGCAAAGGCTGAATCACCTGCGGCACCCAGTTTATTTTTCATTTCATTATAGAATGATAAATCAAGGTAAACTTTGCGATCGCTCGGGCAGTAGAATGGGCCCATTGCAGATTGACCCGTACCACAAGCGGTTGGCGTTACACCATTGTAAAGTACCATGGTTGGCTCGCTATAGGTTTTCCCCATTTGTCTGAAATATTGTCCCCAAACGGTTTCAGTATCAGCTAATACAACTTTAGAAAGACTCGCAAGCTGCTGTTCTTCTTGGGTTTCTAATTGTTGAGAGCTTTGTCCTGAAAAATCAGGTGTACCCACTAAGCTTGAAAGATCCACGCCATAATAAGCGCCGACTAAAAGAATGATAATACCGAGCACACCGGTGCCTTTTCCGCCACCAAAGTTACCGCCGCCAGAGCCACGTCTATCTTCAATATTTGAGCTTTCTCTACGACCTTCCCAACGCATAAATTGTCCTTTTTGAGTGAGTAAATTAAAAATCGGCGTATTCTATCAAAGTGCGGTTAATTTTAGATCCGTTTTCTTGAAATATTTACATAGCTTTACACTCTGATTTATAGACTTCTTAAGGGAATTTCAGTATCGTAACAATCCCTTAAACAAACATACAAAAGGAACTTTAAAATGGGTTTATTTGATTTTGTCAGTGACATTGGTAAGAAAGTTTTCTCTAAAGAAGAAGAGGCGTCTAAAGCAGTGACTCAACACATCGCGGAAGACAATCCAGGTGTAGAAAACTTATCTGTTACCGTTGAAAATGGTGTAGCAAATATCCAAGGTGTGGCATCAACTGCAGCAGCATTAGAAAAAGCAGTATTAATGGCAGGTAACATTCAAGGTATCCACTCAGTAACAAGTGATGCAAGCATCAATAACGGTGAAACCTTAAGCAGTGATGATACATTCTATGTAATCCAAAAAGGTGACACCTTGTGGAAAATCGCTGAGAAAGCTTACGGAAATGGCGCAAAATACACCGCGATCGTTGAAGCAAATAAAGAAGTGATTAAAGACGCGGATAAGATTTTCCCAGGTCAAAAAATTCGTTTACCGAAAGGTTTATAATTCGATAAAAAGTGCGGTTATTTTTGACCGCACTTTTTTCTTTATCTAAAATTGTTGATAAATTGTGCAATTTTAGCCGGTTTTCCAGTGAATTTTCCGGTTTCTATCGACTGTTTGATTTTCTTTCGCTATAATTTGGCGGTTTTTTACTTTTACAAACAATAACGTGTTCGGTGTGGTTTTTACCGAGTGCAACATTAATTGAGGTTACAAATGTCATTAAATATTGAAACAACTCAAGGTTTAGAGCGTCGTGTGACGATCACCGTTCCAGCTGAAGCTGTAGAAAAAGCAACTCGTGAGGAATTCAAACGTGCGGCAAAAAATGTACGTGTTGATGGTTTCCGTAAAGGTCACGTGCCAGCGCACATCATTGAACAACGTTTTGGCGCATCAATCCGTCAAGATGTATTAAACGATTTATTACCACGTCATTTCTTTGATGCAGTAATCGCTGAGAAAATCAACATCGCAGGTCGTCCAACTTTCGCTATCGAAACGTTCGAACCTGGTAAAGATTTATCATTCACTGCAACTTTCGAAGTGTACCCAGAAGTTGAATTAAAAGGCTTAGAAAACATCAAAGTTGAGAAACCAACTGTTGAAATCACAGAAGCTGATATCGATAAAATGATCGATGTATTACGTAAACAACAAGCGACTTGGGCTGAAAGCAAAGCTGCAGCGAAAGCAGATTCTCGTGTAACAATCGACTTCGTTGGTTCAGTAGATGGCGAAGAATTCGAAGGTGGTAAAGCAACTGATTTTGTTCTATTCATGGGCCAAGGTCGCATGATCCCTGGTTTTGAAGAGGGCATCGTAGGCCACAAAGCAGGCGAACAATTCGATATCAATGTGACTTTCCCTGCGGAATACCATTCTGAAAACTTAAAAGGTAAAGATGCAAAATTTGCGATCACCTTGAAAAAAGTAGAAGAAATGGAATTACCAGAATTAACAGATGAGTTCGTTGCTAAATTTGGTCCAAACACCAAAACTGTGGCAGATTTACGAGCAGAAATCCGTAAAAACATGGAACGTGAATTGAAAAATGCATTAGTTTCACGTGTTAAACAACAAGTGATCAACGGTTTAATCGAACAAAACCCAATTGATGTTCCAGCTTCTGCAGTAGAAGAAGAAATCAATGTGTTACGTAACCAAGCAGCACAACGCTTCGGTGGCAATGCTCAACAAGCTGCACAATTACCACGTGAATTATTTGAAGCGGATGCAAAACGTCGCGTTCAAGTCGGTTTATTATTCTCTGAAGTGATCAAATCAAATGAATTGAAAGCAGATGAAGAACGTGCGAAAGCAATGATCGCGGATATCGCTTCTGCTTACGAACAACCAGCTGAAGTCGTTGAATATTACAGCAAAAATGAAGAGTTAATGAACAACATTCGCAATGTAGTATTAGAAGAACAAGCAGTTGATGCCGTTCTTGCTAAAGCTCAAGTGACTGAAAAAGCGTCTTCATTTGATGAGATCATGAATCCACAAGCATAATAATTGATAGAAAGTGAATTAAATTCACAGGTATATCATCGAAAAGTGCGGTCGTTTTTTTCAATGAAAAGCGACCGCATTTTGTTTTTACTGATTTTCGGGTAGAATATTGCCCGATTTTTTAGCACATATTTAGGGGCAAAAATGAGTGTAATTCCTATGGTTGTCGAACAAACCTCTCGTGGTGAACGTTCGTACGACATTTATTCCCGCCTATTAAAAGAGCGCGTGATCTTCTTGAATGGTGAAGTAGAAGATCATATGGCAAATTTGATCGTGGCACAGCTACTTTTCTTAGAATCAGAAGATCCGAAAAAAGACATCAATATTTATATTAACTCACCGGGCGGTTCAGTAACTGCGGGTATGGCAATTTACGATACCATGCAATTTATTAAACCGGATGTGCGTACCCTTTGTATTGGTCAAGCTTGCTCAATGGGGGCATTCTTACTTGCGGGTGGTACAGCAGGAAAACGTGCTGCATTACCGAATGCACGCGTAATGATTCACCAACCGTTAGGTGGTTTCCGTGGACAAGCATCAGATATTCAGATCCACGCACAAGAAATTTTAAAAATTAAACAAACCTTAAACGAGCGTCTTGCTTTCCATACTGGTCAAAGCATCGAGCGTATCGAAAAAGACACCGATCGTGACAACTTTATGTCGGCAGAAGAAGCAAAAGCTTACGGCTTAGTGGACGATGTGTTGATTAAACGTTAAGGATTTAACATGACAACAAATGATAACGATCTTCACTGTTCTTTCTGCGGAAGAGAGAAAAGTGAAGTAGGTAAATTAATTGCGGGTACAGATGGTTATATTTGTAACGAGTGTATCGAGCTTTGCCACAGTATGTTGGAAGACAGTGGAGAAATCGAAACACCTAGCGAACTGGCAGTTGAAGAAAAATTACCAACCCCACACGAAATTCGTGCTCACTTAGATGATTATGTAATTGGGCAAGATTATGCGAAAAAGGTCTTATCAGTGGCGGTTTACAATCACTATAAACGCTTACGCACGAACCACCAAAGCAATGACGTGGAATTAGGCAAAAGTAACATCTTGTTAATTGGTCCAACAGGTAGCGGTAAAACCTTATTAGCACAAACCTTGGCGCGTCGTTTAAATGTGCCTTTTGCTATGGCTGATGCGACGACGTTAACTGAAGCCGGTTATGTGGGCGAAGACGTGGAAAATGTTCTGCAAAAATTATTGCAAAATTGCGATTATGATACAGAAAAAGCAGAGCAGGGCATTATCTATATTGATGAAATTGATAAAATTAGCCGTAAATCAGAAGGCGCATCTATTACTCGCGATGTGTCTGGTGAAGGTGTGCAACAAGCCTTGTTGAAATTAATTGAAGGCACTATTGCGTCTGTACCGCCACAAGGTGGGCGTAAACATCCTCAACAAGAAATGTTGAAAGTGGATACCTCAAAAATCCTCTTT
>OBUS01000708.1_pt1 | contig 13792 bp, 15 predicted proteins | sample 1475921 | NCBI WGS metagenome assembly OBUS01 (sample SAMEA2579948, study PRJEB22360) | human gut metagenome | reverse complement strand
TAATTATCTAGGAAAATAGGCAGGTCTACAAGAGTACCACCTATGGAGCGTTTACAATATAACGATTCTGAACGTAAGGCAAAATAAATAAAAGCAGATAGGAATGAAAAAAGGGGTATGGCATCTAGCAATTAGCGGATGCCATACTTTATAAGAGGAAAATTATTATGAAGGAAAAACCATTTATTCATTGTTTTAGAACATATAATTGTTGCTATTTTTATGATTTTAATACAAATGCCATTGTCAGAATACCAGAGAGTGTGTATGTACATTTACAGCATTTGGAAAAAGGGACAGCAAACATTTCAGAATGTGATGCTGATGTGAACGAGATATTAAATAGGTTAACAGAACAAGGTTTTTTATCAAGTCATCATTGGTGTAAAATTGAACATCCGGCTTCAAGGTTGCTAGAAAATTATTTAGAAGGATCAGTCCAGTCATTGACGTTGCAAGTTACGCAACAATGTAACTTAAAGTGTGAATATTGTCCATATTCAGGTGGTTTTTATAACAGACAGCATAATAACAGAAAAATGTCTTTTGAAATAGCTAAAAAGGCGATAGATTTTTATTTTTTACATTCCTTTGATATTCCTGATGCACAGATAGGATTTTATGGTGGAGAACCCTTGATTGAGTTTGAAATGATAAGAAGAATTGTGGAATATTGCAACAATGAATATTATGGAAAGAAAATCAGATATTTTGTAACAACAAATGCAACATTGCTTACGGAAGAGAAAATAGACTTCTTGATGAAAAATAATTTTGTATTAACGATTAGTTTGGATGGACCGAGACAATATCATAATAAAAATCGACATAGAGTTGACGATACAGGCTCTTTTGATATAGTCATGGAGAATATAAAAATGGTATATCGGAAATACTCTGATAAAAAAGAAAATATACAGTTTAATTGTGTGATTGATCCAGAGGCAGATTTGAAGTGTATCAATGATTTTTTCATTAAAGAAGAGGCTTTAAGGGAATATCGTGTATTGTTTAATTCTATTTCAAGAGAGGGAATCAAGGAAGATGATAAATTTCTTCCTGGAGATTCTTATTTTGAGCAGTATGAATATGAAGTATTCAAAATGATGTATTCTAAATATGGAAAAGTAAAGGGTATTGATGTATCAAATATTGTGGAAACATATTTTTGGCAGATAAAAACCACATATGGAGATAGGAAAATAACAGGGTTACATGAAGAATACTCTCATCCGAGTGGACCATGTATTCCAGGTGTACATAAATTGTTTGTAGATGTACTGGGTAATTATTATCCTTGTGAGAAAGTGTGCGAAGAATCGAAGGATATGATAATTGGAAATGTTGAAAGTGGTTTTGATAAGTCACAAGTAGACAAATTACTAAATATAGGGAAAATGACAGAAGTACAGTGTAAAAATTGTTGGTGTGCAAAATATTGTTTTGTATGTGCAGTTCATTTAAAACAAGGACAAGCTAACAACATGGCACAAAAACTGGATCATTGTGCAAAGGCGAAAGCATCGGTTGAGAATGATTTTATAGATTACTGCATATTGCAGGAAATCAATGGATTTGATGAAAATATAACTATTTTGTAGGAGGTCGAGATGAAAAAAAAGAAAGCAATGCTATTTCCATATGATACATCTCTTCTTCATATGGTTATTCATAGAGATACAATCAATGAATATGAAATTGTCAAAGTAGTTTCGTTAAAGAGCTGGGGGTATTGTGGAGCAGATGCAGGAGCAAAGCTTGGTGTAAGTACAGGCGTTATGGTAACAGATGATTTTCAGAAAGCACTTGCGGAAGTAGAAATAGTGATTGTTGCAGATACCAATATTCCGTTGGAACACAATCAGATAAATATGTACACGGAGATAATAAAGAGTGCAGGAAAGCAGTTTTTAGATATTAGATATGAGTCTAAAGAGAATGATAAAATGACATTTAATGAAGATTTATATTCAGATGGAATACCTAAGATTCGGGACATAGATAAACCATTAGTTATGATTGTTGGTACAGGTGCAAATACCGGAAAATTTGATATTCAGCTTAGAGTCAGAGAAATGTTTTTAAGTGGAGGATATAAAGTATCACAAATAGGCAGCAAATCTTATTGTGAGCTTTGGGGATTTCACAGTTTTCCTGATTTTATGAATAAAACCCTTAATGCTGCAGAAAAAATTGTGAGATTTAATCACTATGTGAATTATATTGCAAATTCTGAAGACGCAGATATTGTGATTGTTGGGGTGCCTGGTGGTGTAGTACCAATTAGCAATAAATTATTTGATGATTTTGGAATTATGAATTATATGGTTGCAAATGCAGTAAAACCAGATTATGTAATATTGAATACCGGATTTGTGGATTACAACAATAATTATGTAGAAACGATGGTAAAGGCATTGAAATATAGGCTGGATTATGATGTGGACAGTGTATTTTTATCAAATTTCTATATCAACTGGGAGGCGACAGACTCATTAGATAGGCTTGTATATATGACACTTCCAGTGAATGTAGTGGATGAAGAAGCCCGAATATGTGGCTGCTATTCTTTGTACAATAAAGAAAGTGTGGAAGCGTGTAAAGAAAATTTATTTTCAACATTGATAGGATATGGTGATTTTGATGCAATATAAAGAGCAAATTATGGTTGATGAAATAAGACGGATTATGTCAGAAATAACTGGCAGAGACTTTAGCAATATAAATGAAAATATATCTTTATTTTCATCTGCGATAGGGACTAAGGCAAGAGATATTCTGTGCTTATTCTTGGAAATAGAAAAAAGATATGGTGTAATTATAGGTGCTGAAAAGATAAATAATCCCAATTTTTTTACTTTAAAATCTATCGCTATTGAAGTGGAAAACGAAAAATTATTTAACTTGAAGTAGAAATTTTTAAAGAATCGGAAGCAAATAAAAATATCGTATGCTTTGATTATAATATTTATCTTAATGAGGAAAGGTGGAAATTTTATGAAAATTAGAAAGAAGATGGCAGGAACTATTGCTATGATTATGGCATTATCGTTAGGGTATAATGCAGGTGGTCCTGTTGTAGTTCATGCTCATGAAAATGCAGTGATAACAGAAAAATTAGGTGAAACCGCAGCTTCGCAGGAGGGTGTTATTGATTTTTCTGCGATAAAGGATAATGAGGATTTAGAAGTTGCAGATTATTTGCCTTCGGATATTAATGATATGGAAAAGATTTGTACAGAGGACTATTCTGTAAATTTGGTAGATATGGCGGATAATACTGAAGATAATAAGACAGTAAATGATAATCCTAATGATGCAAAAGCAATATCATTAGGAACACAGGTTTATGATACGGTTGCAACAGAATTAGAACAGCGTTGGTATGCATTTAGCGTTGCAAAAGCGACTAAATTTACAGCGGCAATGGTAATGGATGATACAGCGGATTTTGATTTATATGTATATAAATTAAATGAAACAGATGGAACATTAGAACTTGTGGGTGGAAGTGCAATAGTAGGAGCCGGAACGCAAGAGTTATCAATGTTAAAGCTTGATGAAGGTATATATTTTATTGGAATAGAAGCAGCGACAGGAAATGGTAGCTTTTTAATGTATACATATGCAGGAGTTAATGACGGCAAAGAAATCAATGATACAACAGACTTGGCGAGTTCTTATGTGAGAAATAGTCGTATGACGGCTACGATTGATAGTCCATTTGATTATGATTATTACAAAGTAGTTATTAGCAAAAATGATATTCTGGAATATACTTTTGACCAGCCAACAGGTTGTGATTATAAGGTCTTAGTATATGATGGAAAGAATTATTATACAATCAATAATGGCACATACAGATTAAATACAGGTACATATTATTTCATTGTTATGGCTAGTTCTATGAATTATAGCGATGACAAATATTATGGAATAAAATTTCAAAAGTACAAATTGGCAGATGATGAAAATGCGAAATATATGTGGTATACACCAGATAAGGCAGCAATTTTTCAGTTTGACGGTTCAAGAACAAATTTTTATGTAAATGGAAATCCGATAGATTTTACTTATGAAAGAACTGTTAAGTCCAATGGAAATATTTACTTTAATTTATATAAAACAAAGGATCAAAATGTTGTCTTATTTCAATCAGAAGCTATGCAGGTAATGCAGGAAGTTCCAACATTTATCAATGTAAGTGCGCCTTTCAGCGGTTGGAATTCCTATAAAAATGCCCTTGTTGTAGGATTGTTTAATACTAATTGGAGAGTTAATAGTTTTTCAAGTAACTATGATGGTCTAACAAGTAATTGTGCAACAGTAATTATTGATTCTGATACAGGAAAAGTTGTTGATGTAATGACACCAAACCCATTATATGACAATGGAGTGGTTCTTCATTGGACAAGGGTAAGTGGAGTACAGGCAAATTACAATTATGATCCAGTGGATTAGGAGGCTGCTATGAAGATTCAGAGTAATATGTATATTAATAATCCTGATATGACAAGCAGAAATATTGAGAAAAAAGAAAATAGTTCTCATGCTTTGGTTCAGGAAGATGATATACAAATCAGTGATTCGGCAAGAAAGTTAGTTGAGACTGCTCGTAATAAGGTATCGGATTTTCATACAATGCATTTTTCATCTATTAATGGAGAAATAAGAGAGATACCAGCAGAATATAAATGTGAAAATTTATTCAAATTAGATTTGAAAGCAACTTCCATTTCTGGAGAACAAAGTGCGTTTGAAGGCTGTTCGGAAAATCAGTCAGAGGTTTTTGAAAAATGGCTGGACGAAAATGCTTCTGAATATTTGACAGAAGATGAAATGAAAGATTTAAAAGAGAAGATTAATGCAATGACAGCAGATGTAGATTTTTTGAATGCTCAGGAGGGATATAGAGGAACTTCCTATGAATCTGTATTTTTGTTAAGTGCAAGTGAAGCGGGGCTAAGAAAAGTAAATGAAATGTATGTTCCAGAGCAATTTCAAGCTGGTTTTTCAGACATGATTGACGAATATGTTCATTTTAATGATTCGGCACGTAATTCTATCATGGAGAAAATGACACCAGATTACATGGTTGTTGGAATTGGAAGCAAAACAGAATCTTATAAGTACAAGTCAGAAATAATCTCAGATGAGACAGCTTTTTATGCAAATGAGAAGAATGAGATAAGTGGTATCTGCAATCAGTTTTTAAATGGTAAAACAGATCAAAAATTATTTTGTAATGAAATGAAAGACCGTTTAAATGATTACTATGGAAGCAGGTATGAATTAAGAAATCAGCCAGAAGCTGTTGAAAGCAGAGTAAATAATATGCTGGACAAATTGCAGCATATGTTTGGCGTTTAATGTTGAAATATTATTATGGAGGTATTTACGATGAAGAAAATTATATCTTATTTTTTGAGTGGAATCGTATTATGCACAGCTCTTCTTGTAACTCCTGTATCGGCAGCAGAAGTTGCACCGGCAGAAGAAACAATAACTATAAATTCTACTGTATCAGTGAGGGCTACAAATTATTGGACTAAGACAACAACAAAATTAAATTCTGTATATGGGACAGCATCAAATATTTCAACTGTTTCATCAGGGTCTGTAAGTGGATCAAATCCTCAGATTTTAAAAATAGAGGTGTATAGTAGGGTTAGTTCAGGAAGTGATTCGTTTTATTTATATGTAGAAGATGGCAATGGAAATGTTAATTATACAACAGTAAGTAAGAGTGGAACAATAACAATTAATGATTTTAATGGTTTTGATCCGTCAGGCAAGTGGAAAATATGGATTGTTACAAAAGGAACAGTTTCAACATCCACTGAAACAATAAAAGTATATTATACATATTAAAAATGTAATGTGGCTACAATTTTGTATTATAGGAGAGAGTGAAATATGAATGTAAATATTAACAATAAAAATTTATTTTCGCAAAGTTTGCTAATAAACAAATTCTTCTTTCAGAAAAATTCTTCACACAAGCAGACTGGGATTACGACCGTAGATTCTGGGTGTCAATATAGAAATAACAATTATTACTATAATAAAGATGGTGTACCTTTTTTATCAAAGGAACAGGCAGACCGTTGTATCAATGGTAAGGATTGGAAAAAGATAGTGTCTGTATCGGATAAGGTGAAGTCGGATTTAGAAAAGGTTGTAAAGCAGGATTTTATCAGTAGCAATGGTGCATATATACCAGAAGAAAGCAAGCGACATGATGTAATCAAACAGTATTTGAATACGATTCCTTCTGAACAGCGAAATTCCGCTTCGTGGACATTGAGCAGAATGGCTGGAGATTATGCTTCAAGAATGGAGACACTGGTAAAGAAAAATAATCCTGGATGGAAGCCGGGAGATGCATTTGATACAAGTATTTTAGATCAGATGGATGATACTCTTGGTGGATTAGATTTTAAAGTATAGATGCAGGTGGTCTAAAAGGAAATCAATATTCAAGGTGATAAATCTGCATAGCATGGATTGAGATAAGAAAGAATTCGAGGGAAAAAACTTGCCAGAATAAAGACATCATCAGTAAATGTCTCAATTATTAGTATGTCAGGTGTAGATTCATCTGTTATATTGGTAAATTTGACTAATGATACGAAAATTGCTAACAAAGCTATAGTTACAGGTATTTCATCTTCTGGAACACAGTCTCCTAGTCAGGGGAATGTGCATCATATGATTATGCCTGCAAGTAATGGTAATTGGTATACTTCAACGGTTTCCAGTGCAAGTAGTGGGCACTATAACATTGATATTGATGATGGTATACCTGTTAAGCAGAAAGGTATTAGTCAAAGTATATTTGAAGCTAGCGTGTGATCAATATTATATTGATTCTGAGAGAAATCCAACAGGTGGCATAGTTGGAAGGACTCCGAATAATGAAAGGAGATATGTTAATATGGCAGTTACAGGAATAGGAACTTATGCGTCATATACGAATAGTTATGGCAATACACAAAATGCTGGAAACAAAACGGGCAGGACATATAAGAATGCTCATGAATATAAGAACTATTTAACACAAAAATACGAATGTTTACGAAGCAGGGATTATTCCGTAAATATAAACAGTTCTCTTTTGTCAAAGGCTATGGGAGATGAAAAGACAAAACAATGGTTGGAGTACAATTTATCGCTAATACCAAAAACAATAGAACAGTCAAGAGCTTATGTGGCAGCAAGAGGAGCAAAGATACTGAGTTATAGTATTACTATAAATGGATATGATAGCATGAGTTCTGTAATGTGTACTCAAGATGAAGTTGATCCGGGAACAGAAAAAGCAAGGAAAGAACTTGAAGAAAGACTCGAGAAAAGGAAAGAGGAAAAGAGAGCAGAGGAAAAGAAAAGAAGTTCAAAAGATTTAGTGTCTGATTCAGATAATGAACTAAGAATATATAGTTTTGATCAAAAGATATAGTGATGCAATTAGCATTTCTATATAAAAAAGCAAGGAAGGAGGGAAACATAATGAAGCTTGGAAAGAAGAATGCAATGGAAACGGGTACATTTATGGCATATGCTTGTTCATGCAATTGCTGGTGTGCTTGTACTTGTAACAACTGCCAGAGTATTGGAAGTGCAAATTGAAAACAGGTAGCATCTAATACTCAGACTTCAACTACGCAAGTTAAAAGCAAAGGTTCTTTATTGCTACTTGCTTAGAACATGAATTATTTCAACAAGGTAGGGCTTTACTGTGTTCAGTAAAGCCCTGTTGCACTATTTACGCAAGGAGAAGTATATATGACTAAATCAAAACCTAATATACATATTTTAGAACTATACAACAGGTATTATATGTATGATGCTGGAACAAACGCTATATTTTCTATTACAAAAGAAATGTGTAGGTTTCTTATGGCTATTTTGAATAGTAATGGAGAAATCGAAGTTGGTGATGAATTAAAAGAAGAAATTGAATATTTAAAAGAATCAGGCTGCCTGAAACCGGTTGATGAAAAAATAGTCGTTGAACATGGGGAAATATCTTTATTGGAAAGTTTATATGAAAATAATTTAAATACCATTATTTTGCAGGTTACACAAAACTGCAACTTGAGATGTCAATATTGTGTTTATTCAGGAAGTTATATAAACAGGGTACATAACAATAAGAGAATGTCAGTCGAAGTTGCTAAGCAGGCTATTGATTTTTTGGTAAAACATTCAGAAAATAGCAAAGAAATATCCATTGGATTTTATGGTGGAGAGCCGTTGCTGGAAGTTCCACTGATAAGAGAAGTGGTAGATTATGCAGAGGGGGTGTTTAGTGGGAAAAAACTTCTTTTTAATATGACGACAAATGCCACTTTATTAAATATCGAAACGGCAAAGTATCTTTATGAGAAAAAATTTAATGTTACAATAAGTTTAGACGGACCAAAAGCAACACATGACAGTAATCGTATATTCGCTAACAGCAATAAAGGGACATTTGATGCGGTAATGCAGAATTTGGAATTGATAAGGAAAGAATTACCGGGATTTATAAAAAATATAGGATTTAATGCTGTGATAGATTTAAAGCAAAATGTGGCTTGTTCAAGTGAATTTTTTTTGAATTATGAAACTGTTAAGGGAATAAATGTGGCTTCAAATTATATAAATCCGATTAGCAAGAAGGATGAAGAGCCGATTAATCCTGAACTAATAGCCATATCATATTATGAAATATTTAAAACATATTTATATGCTTGCAATAAGGAAATTTTTTCGAATTATAAGCCGACTTTATATAGTAGCGAAGTAGCATCGTTGAAGCAAATTGTTAAAGATAGATTTGTCGGATTGCAAACATATCAGGGGAAAATCAGTCCGGGAGGACAATGTCTGCCAGGTATACAGCGTTTCTTTGTTACAGTGGACGGAAAATTTTTTCCATGTGAAAGAGTAGATGAGGAGTCGAGTGAATTATGTATAGGTGATCTAAAAAATGGATTTGATTTAGAAAATGCGAAAAAAATTTTGAATGTGGCGAAGATAACGGAAAAAGAATGCAGGGAATGTTGGTGCTACAAAATGTGTTCTCAATGTGTGGCAAAAGCTGGCGAGAATGGAAAGATAGAAGCTGCCAATCGTTTGAAATGGTGCAAACAATCGAGAGAAAATGCAGAAGAATACATAAAAAATTATATTGTCCTAAAAAATTTTGGCTGTAAATTTGAGGAAGGAGAAGCATAAGAGATGAATGTTGTTATTTATCCATATTCGATTGAACATAGCTATATTAAAGAGTATAAAAAATTATTTAGATACAATATTATCTATTTTATGTGTTATGGTAATATTTTACCGATAAATCATCAAAATGATAATGATGATTACTGTACTTTTACTGATTTGGTGGACGGAAAAATTAGTTTTGATGATTTTGACACTTTTTGCATTATTGACAAAGTTCCAGATGAAAATGAACTATATAAAATAGTGGAATTTGTATGTTCTAATGGAAAAAATATCATATGCGTAGAAGAAGAATATCTTGATCAGATTGAAAAAATTTGCAAGAGGTACAATGTGAAATTGTTGCAATGCAATTATGAAACAATAGAAACACCTGAAAAAAAATGGAACTATGATTCAGAGATAATAGGGATTGATATACCGGTTGTTGCAGTAATGGGAATTGGTCAGAATGTGCAAAAATTTGATTTACAACTGTATCTTAGAAGTAGATTTATTGACAAGGGCTATAAAGTAAGTCAGATAGGGACAAAAAAAATAAGTGGACTGTTTGGTTTACATCCATTGCCAGACTTTTTATTTAATACACAATATTCAGATGTTGATAAAGTGTATGCGTTTAACAGAGTTATGAAGGATGTTTCTATGCAGGAAAAGCCAGATGTTATTCTGTTAGGAATTCCAGACTCATTACTTCCATTAAATAATAAGCATCGTTTTAGCTTTGGATTGTATGCGTATGAAATATTTAATGCGGTTCAACCAGATTTTGTCATAACATCGCTGATGGCTAATGATGGATATAATGATGAATTTTATTCTGAAATTTCAAAAATGGCAAAGTATAAATATAATGTAAATATAGATGCTTATTTTGTTTCACAATTCTGTCCGTTGTCTAATTCAATCTGGTCAGAAAAATTGAGTTATGTATATTTGCCGCAGATGGAACTTCCTAAAACAGAGTATAAGGTTTATACAACCAGCGACTTAAATAATGATATTTTATTCAAACAGGCAGAAAAAAAGTTATTATTATATGGAAAATATGAACAGTATTAAAGGAGAAAGTGATGGAAAAGGAAGCAATAGAAAAATGGATTGAAGAATATATTGAAAATACAATCCATATCACAGTGGATAAAAAAATCAGTTTGCTTGATCCGAGAAATGGAATGTTACCAAGAGATTTATTACAGCTTTATTTTGCTGTTGAGAGTTATTTTGGAATAAAATTTGAAGAACGAAATGTCATAGATGAAAGATTTGATTATTTATGCAATATGGTTGATGCAATACAGGAAAAATTAAAAAAGATTAGAACTGAGATAAATACCTATGAATAAATTAAAGATTGCAGTATTAGATAATGGTGTAGACGAAAAATTGCTTGCATTATGTGGATTACCCGATATAATTCAGCAGAACAAAGGAAATATCAGTGATGAGGAGGATTTGTTTCTGCATGGGACAAATTGTGCCATGATCATAGGGCTTAATTGTGCCGACGCAGAATTATACAGTTATAAACTGCTTGATAATACAGGAAAAGGAAATGTGGATGATCTGAAATCAGCGTTTGACTGGTGTCTGATGAACAATATAAGACTTGTCAATCTGAGTTTTGGAACTACACATTTTAAGGACAAAGGAATAATTCGGCAGTTGGTAAATCAATATGCCAATAAGGGACTTATCATAATTGCGGCAACTGCTAACAGTGGGTATACGGCTTTCCCGGCATCCTTTTCAAATGTTATCGGAGTAAAAGCAAAAGATACATTTAACATTGATGCGGAAGGTTTGCGGGATAAAGGTGTGGATTTTGCAGCTCCATCGGAACACAAAATCTGGTTTGGAGGAAACGATATAACGCTTCAGAAAAGTAACAGCTATGCGGCACCTTATGTAACAGCAATGGCTGGAAGGTTAATGATGGAACAGTCATGGATCAATAATGTATGGCAGATTAAGAAGCATTTATACCAGAAATTCAGGGGAAAATGTGTACAATATATTCCGGATTGGATAGAAAAAGGATGGATTGCCGGAAAGGTATTAAAGAGTAAGGCAGAGGTTTATTTTGAGGTAGCTGCAAAGGAAGAAGCAGACACTGTAATTTTGTATGATAAAAATGAGTTTAATGAATACAGGGAGAAGCACATTGTGTATCTTGGCAATGAAATAGCAGAGCAGCCGGATACACAGTGCTTTTTCTGGAGCAGAAGAAACAGAAAAGAACAGATCTTATGTTCAAGGATAAAGAAGGAGAGCATCAATATACCTGTCATACTTATAAAAAGTGATAAAGAGCAGGATCAGATATGGTGGCTTACGGAATTAAGAAAGTGTTTTGAAGCAGAGGGCTATAATGCGTATGCTATTTCCACTGAACAGGAGAGCGTATTGTATGATTTAGAATATATCCCTTTTGCTGTTGATGAAGATATAAGTAATAAGATTGGTGATTTCCTGTATTGGCAGACTTATTACAACCAGTCTGATTTGATTATTTGTGGAATACAGGAAAAAGAAAGCATCGGTGTGGAAGCCGATATATTTGTAAGAATAGAAAATGGGAAGAAGCAGACAGGAATACAAATTTATTGCGACAAAATAAAAAAGACACAGATGTGTTTTGGAACCCTCGGAGAGCAGCAGATAAAGAAAGTATATGATTGTTTGCTTACAATCCTGACGGAGGATGAAGATGAGGAATAAAGAAGCAGTAAAGAAACTGCTGGGGCTGCTAAAGGATTATAGAAAAATAATTGCACTGATTATTGCATGTCTGCTCATTTCAACGGGATTGAATATGTGTATTCCGTTATTAAACCGAGGGATTATGGACTATGGTTTCATAGGCGGAGACAAAGAACTGCTTATAAAACAGGTAATATGCTCATTGCTTATTTATATGATTATAGCAGTTATAGATATTATAAAAGAAAAGAAACGGGTAGATATATCTGCGAATATACAATATTCTTTATCGGAACAGTCGTTTAAGCATCTGATGAAAATAAAAGCGGATTATTTCACCAATAGAAATTATGCGGAAATCCTAAATAACATAAATGTGGATATAGGCAACATGACTTCTATTGCAGATGAGGGTGTGTTTTTTGTCGTCACCCAGGCATTCAGCATGGTAGGTGGAATCATCGGGCTTTTTATCCTGGATTACAGAATGACACTCATGGTACTTCTTTTTATTCCGGTAAAAGCGGTTATTATGAAGCATTTTGCAAAGAAGCGAAAAAGAATCATGGACGAGTTTATTACAGAAAGCGAGAAATATGCCGGATGGTTTGGAGACACTGTTGGCGGTGTAAGGGAAGTAAAGCTTTTTGGAATACTGGAAAATAAGAGAGCCGAATTTGCTGACAGACAGCTTTCTGTAATCAATAAACAGAAAAAGATGAATATGCTTGCCCAGTGGAACGGCATAACGGATAACATTATCGTACATCTGCTGACCAGCCTGATATATATTATTGGTGCAAATCTTGTTTTTGATATGCAGCTTTCAGTAGGAAGTGTGTTTGCGTTTATTACATATAGTGCGTATGTGACAGGACCTATTTCAGCAATACTCAATATCGGGTATCTTTTGTCAGGAATTATTCCTTCAACAAAGCGGTATTATGAGTTTATGGCACTTGAAGAAGAAAAGGGAAATGAGGAGAGTATGACAGAGCCTTGCTTCGGTGATCTGGAATTACAGAATCTTTCTTTTTCATATGAAAAGGACAAAGCGGTATTGTCTGATGTTAATATATCTTTTCCTAAGGGAAGTAAAACGGTGCTGATTGGTCGGAATGGTTCGGGAAAAAGCACACTGATAAGTCTGTTGCTGCAATTATACCAACCTACAAGTGGTAAAATAACATTATGCGGTACGGATATTTCGGAACTTGTATTGAAGGATTATAGAAACATGGTTTCGGTGGTAAGTCAGGATATCTATCTGTTCAATTCATCGATCAGGGATAATATCTGTATGTATAAAGATATAGATGATAAGTTCATTATGGAAGCCTGTAAAGATAGTGGACTTGCTGATTTTATTTCTGGGGTGTCATTGGATTATGTGGTAGGACAGAATGGGGCAATGCTTTCCGGAGGACAGAAACAGAAAATTGCACTGGCAAGGGCGTTGGTGCATAACAGTCCGGTTATTATATTTGATGAAGCCACATCTAATACGGATGTGTATTCCGAACATCAGATTAACGGACTGCTCCATACGAAACTGAAAGAAAAGACGGTCATAATCATTACCCACAAACAGGAGATATTAAAAGAAGCAGATCAGATTATTATGCTGAAAGATGGTGCTGTTGTTGGAAGTGGAGTCTATGATGATTTGTCAAAAGATAATCTGGAATTTAAAAATATGCTGAATATGGGAGAAAAATATTGAATAATATATTGCCATGAATTGACAGGAGATAGTAAAATCTGCAAAGTATTACACGAAAATGGCAAATGGTTACAGATTGCCAGACACCATAATAATTTCTGATATAATGCGATAAGTCAGAAAGGATGATGGGGCTATGGG